>PJUI01000046.1_pt1 | contig 238544 bp, 204 predicted proteins | sample 1512201 | NCBI WGS metagenome assembly PJUI01 (sample SAMN08177670, study PRJNA422409) | Feces metagenome, whole genome shotgun sequencing project. | isolation source: Chicken feces (2) enriched on wood chips | host: Gallus gallus | place: USA: Madison | collected 2015-01-15
GCGCGCCACGCCTTCCTGGCGCTCGGCCTCGGTCAGCAGTGGCCAGTCGCCCATCGAACCGCAGTACACCACGGCGCTCATGCCAGCCTCGATCAGCTGGTGGCCCTTGCGCACCAGGGCGTCAAAGTCCGGTGTGCGCTCGGCGGTGCACGGGGTCATCAGGGCGGGCATGGTGCCGTTGAAGATATTGCTCATGGTCGTTACCTCAAAGTGTTTGGTTTTTATCGGTTGCTTAGCGGCCGGCGTTGCGGGCCACGGATTCTTCGTCAACGGCGCGCAGCGACTTGCCACGGGTTTCCTTGGCTGCCGCCACGGCAACAATCGAGATGGCCGCCGCGCCCACCAGGTACCAGGCAATCGGAGTGGAGCTGTTGTATTCCTTCAGCAAGGTCACGGCGATCAGCGGTGCCAGCGAGCCGGCCAGGATTGGCGCCACCTGGTAGCACAGCGACAGGGCGGTGTAGCGCACGTGGGTGGGGAACAGTTCGGCCATCAAGGCAGAGTAGGGCGCGTAGGTCATGGACTCGATGGCCAGGCCAAGGGTGATGGCCGCCATGATCAGCCAGTCGTTGCCGGTGTCCATCATCGGGAAACCGACGAAGCCCCAGAACGCAGTGAGCACGGCGCCGATCAGGTACACAGGCTTGCGGCCGATGATGTCCGACAGGTAGCCCATCGCCGGGATCATGAAGAAGTGCAACAGGTGGGCGCCGAACATCAGCAGCAGAATCTGCGAGGTGTCCTTGTGCACCACCAGTTTCAGGTAGGTGATTGAGAAGGTGACCACGGTGTAGTAGAGGATGTTTTCCGCAAAGCGCGCGCCAATGCCTATCAGCACTTCGCGCCAGTACTTGGTGACCACCTCCACCACCCCAAGCTGCTGGCTTTCCAGCTTCTGCTGCTTGGCCTGGGCTTCCTTGAAGATGGGGGCATCATCGACCCGGGTACGGATCCAGTAACCAATCAGCACCACCACTGCCGAGAACCAGAAGGCCACCCGCCAGCCCCAGTCCAAAAACTGCGCCTCGCTCAGGTTGGTCGACAACAGCAGCAGGATGATGGTGGCGATCAGGTTGCCGGCCGGCACACCCGCTTGCGGCCAGCTGGCCCAGAAGCCGCGGCGGTTGTCGGGGCTGTGCTCGGACACCAGTAGCACCGCGCCGCCCCATTCGCCGCCGAAGGCGAATCCCTGGATGAGCCGCAGTACCACCAGCAGGACGGGCGCGGCATAGCCGATGCGCTCGAAGGTGGGCAGGCAACCCATCAGGAAGGTGGTAATGCCGACCACGATCAGGCTGATCTGCAGTAAATGCTTGCGGCCGACCTTGTCGCCGTAATGGCCGAACACCAGGCCACCGATGGGGCGGGCGAGAAAGCCCACGGCGTAGAGGGCAAAGGCGGCAATGATGCCGTCCATGGCGCTGCCGGTCTGGCGGAAGAACAGCTGGCCGAAGACCAGTGCCGAGGCGGTGCCATACAGGAAGAATTCGTACCACTCGGCGACCGCGCCGGCCATGGCCGCAGCTACCACACGCTTGATGCCCGCAGGGGCCTTGTCTGCTGTGCTTGCGACATTCGCTGATGCCGCTGAAGAGGGTGTGGCCATGGTTTTGCACTCCGATACGTAATTATTGGAAGAAGGAGTAGGCAGGGTGGCGCCGGTAAAATCGGTGCTGCCGATTCCTTATATGGTATTTCGTATACGATATCTAGATAAGCAAAAACGAAGCCAGAAGGGAGATTGCAGATGTAGTGGTCTGTAGGAGCAGTGACAGCCTGTTGGGTCAGTTATGGGGCAGGTGCTCGTACAGGCTCTGGCACACGCCATTGATGTGTTCTTCGATCAGCCGCGCCGCCCGTTCTACATCCCGCGCCCGGCAGGCGGCGACGATATCCCGGTGCTCGTGATCGGCGCGCAGCTTGCCCGCTGACAGGCTCATTTGCATGCGCAGGTAGCGTTCCACCTTGTCATGGATCGAGCGGATAAGGCCGACCAGGTAAGGCCGCCGCGCCGGTTCGTACAGGCAGGCGTGCAGCGCCCAGTTGAGGTCGGCCCAGCGGCCCACATCGTCCTCGCCGATGAACTCCGCGCAGATGGCTTCGGCCTGGGCAAAATGTGCTTCGGTCATGTTCGGAATCGCCAGGCGAATCGCTTGCACTTCCAGCAGCACCCGTACCTCGAACATCTGCGCCAGTTCAGGTTCGGAGATGCGCGTAACCAGCGCACCACGGTTGCGCTGGAAATCTACCAAGCCTTCGGCTTCCAGGCGCTTCAGGGCTTCGCGCACCGGGATCTTGCTGACGTTGAACGCCTGCGCCACTTCGTCCTGACGCACCGGTTCGCCTTCGGCGAGCTGCCCCGAGATGATCGCCTCGCGCAGGTGTTTGGCAATGATTTCCGACATTGAGGGCGTTGCGCCCAGGTCGGTAGCTTTGAAAGACGGCAGCGGCACGGGAAATTCCAGCAATCAGGCGGTGCGGATATCTTATACGAAACGCCTTGCCAGCCATACCGGCTGCCGCCGCAGGGGGGTTGAGCCTGATTTGCCGCAATGCAGGCAAGGGCAAATGCCGTGCCAGTCGCCTATGCCCCAAAATAGCGCGTTGGAGCTATTCCCGGTGGCAGCACGGTGGGCATATGCTTGCCCGTCAAAGGCATGATCTTGCCGCCTGCGGCAATTACCACCACTGTCGGCAGCCCCTTGACCGGAGCGCAGTTGCTGGGCATCAGGGAGAGCGTCCATGAATCAGGAAACCAGGCCGGCACCCGCCGGCTTCAGTGAACAGCAATTGCACACCTTGTTCGAGTTGATCAGCGATGGCATCTGGGACTGGAATGCCAATACCGGCTACGTCTATCGAAACCCGGGCTGGTACGCCATGCTCGGCTACGCCAGCCATTCAATGGCCAATTCGGTGCTCACCTGGGAAAGCGTGATCCATCCAGAGGACTACCCGCGGGTAATGGCGCATTTCGAGGCGTATATCAATCAGCGCAATGAGCGCTACCTCATCGAATACCGCTGTCGTTGCCAGGATGGCAGCTATCTGTGGATCGAAGACAGCGGCTACGTCATTGCGCATAACCAGGACGGTTCGGTGGCGCGCATGCTCGGTGCGCACCGTAATATCGACGCCGGCAAACGCCGGGTGGCGCAGCTGGAACAGAAGAACCAGTCGCTTGAGTGCCAGGTGGCCGAGCGCACCCGCGAACTGTCCTGGGTGAACCAGCAGTTGCAGCGGCAACTGGACGAAAACCGCGAGTTGGCCGAGCGCGATGCGTTGACCCGTATTGCCAATCGCTATCGGTTGGAAAAGACCTTGCAGCTGGAGTGCGAGCGGGCCCAGCGCTTCCGCCAGCCGTTGTCGTTGATCGCCATGGACATGGATGACTTCAAGCCGATCAACGACCGCTACGGCCACGCCCGTGGCGATGCGGCGCTGGTGCGGGTGGCCGATAACCTGCGTACCTGCCTGCGCGAGCTCGACTTGCTGGCGCGCTGGGGTGGCGATGAGTTCGTCATCGTGCTGCCGCAGACCACGCTGGGTGAGGCGCTGGATGTGACGGCGGGCTTGCGCCAGGTGATGGGGCAACTGGAGCCGGTGGGCGATTGCCGGCTGACCATGAGCTATGGCGTGGTGCAATGGCAGGAAGGGGAGGACCAGCATGCGTTGCTGGCGCGTGCCGACAAGGCGCTGTACCGGGCCAAGGCGGCCGGCAAGAATGCCATAGCCCCTTAGCCTGACGCGGTCCTGCAAGGGATCGCGCAGGTGATAGGGCTCAGTGCCTGAATGAAAAAAGACCCGCGGCGCCTCTCGGCGCAGCGGGCCAAATCGGCCTTGGCCGCTTCAGTGTCAGATATGCAGGGCGTGGCCCAGGGCGCGCAATGCCGCTTCCTGTACCGCCTCACCCAGCGTCGGGTGGGCGTGAATGGTACCGGCCACATCCTCCAGGCAGGCGCCCATCTCCAGCGATTGGGCAAACGCCGTGGACAGTTCGGAAACCGCCACGCCAACGGCTTGCCAGCCCAGAATCAGGTGATTGTCCCGCCGTGCCACCACGCGCACGAAACCGCTTTTCGATTCCAGGCTCATGGCGCGGCCGTTGGCGGCAAACGGGAACTGCGCGACGATGCAGTCCAGCCCTTGCTGGCTGGCCTGCTCCGGGGTTTTACCGACCACCACCACTTCCGGGTCGGTGAAGCACACCGCAGCAATCGCGGCAGGCTCGAAGCGGCGTGCCTTGCCAGCGATGATTTCGGCGACCATTTCGCCCTGGGCCATGGCCCGGTGCGCCAGCATCGGTTCGCCGGCCACGTCGCCGATAGCCCACACGTTGTGCATGCTGGTCTGGCAGCGCGCGTCGATGGCAATGGCGGCGCCGTTCATTTTCAGGTCCAGGCACTCCAGGTTGAAACCTTTGGTCCGCGGCCGGCGGCCCACGGCCACCAGCACCTGGTCGGACTCCAGGCGCAGTTGCCCGCCCTTGCCGTCGTTGGCCAACAGGCAACCGTTTTCGTAACCTTCGACGCTATGACCCAGGTGCAGGGCAATGCCCAGCTTCTTCAACGACTCGGCCACCGGGGCGGTCAATTCGCTGTCGTAGGTCGGCAGGATGCGCTCACGCGCTTCCACCACGCTGACTTGCGCGCCCAGCTTGCGGTAGGCAATGCCCAGTTCCAGGCCGATATAGCCACCGCCCACCACCACCAGGTGCTGCGGCAGGGCTTTCGGCGCCAGCGCTTCGGTCGAGGAAATCACCGGCCCCCCCAGCGGCAGCATCGGCAGTTCGACACTGCTGGAACCGGTGGCCAGCAACAGGTGTTCACACTGGATGCGCTGGCCATCAACCTCGACCTGCTTGCCGTCGAGCACCTTCGCCCAGCCATGAATCACCTTGACCCCGTGCTTTTTCAGCAGGGCGGCCACACCAGTGGTCAGGCGGTCAACGATGCCGTCCTTCCAGGCCACGCTCTGGCCGATGTCCAGCCGCGGCGAGGCAACGCTGATGCCCAGTTCCGACGGCCCGGCGAAGCGTGAAGTCTGGTGGAACTGCTCGGCCACATGGATCAGCGCCTTGGACGGAATGCAGCCGATGTTCAGGCAGGTACCGCCCAGTGCCTGGCCTTCCACCAGCACGGTAGGAATGCCCAGTTGCCCGGCGCGGATGGCGGCCACGTAGCCACCAGGGCCGCCGCCGATGATCAACAGGGTAGTCTGGATAGTCTGTTGCATGCTCACTCCACGAACAGGCAGGCGGGTTGTTCGAGCAGGCCACGCACGGCCTGGATGAACAACGCGGCGTCCATGCCGTCGACCACACGGTGGTCGAACGAGCTGGACAGGTTCATCATCTTGCGCACGACGATCTGGCCGTCGATCACCACCGGCCGCTCAACCATGCGGTTGACGCCGACAATCGCCACTTCCGGGGTATTGACCACCGGCGTGCTGACGATGCCACCGAGGGCGCCCAGGCTGGTCAGGGTAATGGTCGAGCCCGACAACTCTTCACGGTTGGCCTTGTTGCTGCGTGCAGCGTTGGCCAGGCGGGAAATCTCGCCGGCATTGGCCCACAGGCTGCCCGCTTCGGCATGGCGCAGCACGGGCACCATCAGGCCGTTGTCACCCTGGGTGGCGATGCCCACATGCACCGCGCCATGGCGGGTGATGATCTGCGCTTCGTCGTCATAGGTGGCGTTGATCTGCGGAAAGTCACGCAGCGCCACGACCAGGGCACGCACCAGGAACGGCAGCAGGGTCAGCTTGCCGCGGCTGTCGCCGTACTTGCTGTTGAGCTGCTGACGCAGGGCTTCCAGGGCGGTGACGTCGATTTCTTCCACATAGCTGAAGTGCGCGACCCGGCGCTTGGCGTCCTGCATGCGCTGGGCGATCTTGCGGCGCAGGCCGATCACCGGCACCTGCTCGCTGTCGCTGCGCTTGGCATAGCCATTGGGGGCTTGCCCGGCGGCGCTCTGCGGCTTGCTCATGAAGGCGTCGAGGTCTTCGTGCAGGATGCGCCCGGCCGGGCCGCTGCCGTGCACATAGCGCAGTTCGATACCGGTATCCAGGGCACGCTTGCGCACCGCCGGTGAGGCCAGCGGCTTGTCGCCCGGCTGGCGCGGCACGATGGGCGCAGCTTCGTGATTGGCGGGTGCCTGGTACGCAGCGGGTTTTACGTCTTTCTGCGGTTCTGGCTTGGCTGCAGCAGGGGCCGCTGGCGTTTCTATCTGTTTGGCCTGTGGCACATCCACATGGTTGCCGCTGCCTTCCACTTCGATGCGGATCAGCTCGCTGCCGACCGCCATCACTTCACCTGGCTGGCCACCCAGGGCCAGCACTTTGCCGCTGACCGGCGAAGGGATTTCCACGGTAGCTTTGTCGGTCATGACATCGGCCACCACCTGGTCCTCGGCGATCATGTCGCCGACCTTGACGAACCATTCCACCAACTCGACCTGCGCGATGCCTTCGCCAATGTCCGGCATCTTGATGACGTGCGTGCCCATTCAGACCTCCATGACCTTTTTCAATGCCGCACCTACCCGCGAAGGCCCTGGGAAATACGCCCATTCCTGCGCGTGAGGGTAGGGGGTGTCCCAACCGGTGACGCGCTCGATCGGCGCCTCCAGGTGGTGGAAGCAGTGCTCCTGCACCAGCGACACCAGTTCGGCACCGAAGCCGCAGGTACGGGTGGCTTCATGCACCACCACGCAGCGGCCGGTCTTTTTCACCGACTCGACGATGGTGTCCAGGTCCAGCGGCCACAGGCTGCGCAGGTCGATCACTTCGGCATCGACGCCGCTTTCTTCGGCGGCCACCTGGGCCACGTACACCGTGGTGCCGTAGGTGAGCACGGTCACGTCATTGCCGGGGCGTGTAATGGCGGCCTTGTCCAGCGGCACGGTGTAGTAACCGTCGGGCACGGCGCTGTGCGGGTGCTTCGACCACGGCGTTACCGGGCGGTCGTGGTGGCCGTCGAACGGGCCGTTGTACAGGCGCTTGGGCTCCAGGAAGATCACCGGGTCGTCGCATTCGATCGAGGCAATCAGCAGGCCTTTGGCGTCGTACGGGTTGGACGGCATGACGGTGCGCAGGCCGCACACTTGGGTGAACATCGCTTCCGGGCTCTGGCTGTGCGTCTGGCCACCATAGATGCCACCGCCGCACGGCATGCGCAGGGTCAGCGGGGCGATGAACTCGCCGGCCGAACGGTAACGCAGGCGCGCCATTTCCGAGACGATCTGGTCGGAAGCGGGGTAGAAGTAGTCGGCGAACTGGATCTCCACCACCGGGCGCAGGCCGTAGGCGCCCATGCCCACGGCGGTACCGACGATGCCGCTTTCGGAGATCGGTGCGTCGAACACGCGGGATTTGCCGTACTTGTTCTGCAGGCCTTCGGTGCAGCGGAACACGCCGCCGAAGTAACCGACGTCCTGGCCGTAGACAACCACATTGTCGTCGCGCTCAAGCATGACATCCATGGCCGAGCGCAGGGCCTGGATCATGGTCATGGTAGTGGTGGCCATGGCGTTTTCCGGGTTGATGCTGTTGTTGTGGTCGTTCATCTCAAACCCCCAGTTCCTGGCGTTGACGGCGCAGGTGGTCGGGCATTTCCTTGTACACGTCCTCGAACATCGAGGCGGCGCTCGGGATGTGGCCGTTGGCCAGGGTGCCGTACTGCTCGGCTTCTTTCTGCGCGGCCATCACAGCGGCCTCGAACTCGGCCGTGGTGGCCTGGTGTTCTTCCTCGGACCAGTGGCCGATCTTGATCAGGTGCTGCTTCAGGCGCACGATCGGGTCGCCCAGCGGGAAGTGGCTCCAGTCATCAGCAGGGCGGTACTTGGACGGGTCGTCCGAGGTCGAGTGCGGGCCGGCGCGGTAGGTGACCCACTCGATCAGGCTAGGGCCCAGGCCGCGGCGGGCGCGTTCGGCGGCCCAGCGCGAGGCGGCGTACACGGCGACGAAGTCATTGCCGTCAACCCGCAGCGAGGCAATGCCGCAACCTACACCACGGCCGGCGAAGGTGGTCGACTCGCCACCGGCGATGGCCTGGAAGGTAGAAATGGCCCACTGGTTGTTGACCACGTTGAGGATCACCGGGGCGCGGTATACGTGGGCAAAGGTGAGAGCGGTGTGGAAGTCTGACTCGGCCGTGGCGCCGTCGCCGATCCACGCCGAGGCGATCTTGGTATCGCCCTTGATCGCCGACGCCATGGCCCAGCCGACCGCCTGCACGAACTGGGTCGCCAGGTTGCCGCTGATGGTAAAGAAGCCAGCCTCGCGTACCGAATACATGATCGGCAACTGGCGGCCCTTGAGCGGGTCGCGCTCGTTGGACAGCAGCTGGCAGATCATCTCCACCAGCGACACGTCGCGGGCCATCAGGATGCTTTGCTGGCGGTAGGTCGGGAAGCACATGTCGGTGCGGTTCAGCGCCAGCGCCTGGCCGCTGCCGATGGCTTCTTCGCCCAGGCTCTGCATGTAGAAGGACATCTTCTTCTGACGCTGGGCAACCACCATGCGGCTGTCGAAGATCCGCGTCTTGAGCATGGCGCGCATGCCTTGGCGGAGGATTTGCGGGTCGATGTCTTCAGCCCACGGGCCTTGGGCGTCGCCTTGCTCGTCGAGCACGCGGACCAGGCTGTAGGACAGGTCGGCGGTGTCGGCAGCATCGACATCCACAGGGGGTTTACGGGCTTGACCTGCATCGTTGAGGCGCAGGTAGGAAAAATCGGTCTGGCAGCCTGGCCGGCCGGTGGGCTCGGGCACATGCAAACGCAGGGGGGCGTACTCGTTCATGCTTTTTACGCTCGCTCGGGTATTTGTTTTTGTGAGCTCTGAAGCGGCCGCCGCTGAATACCGGCTTGTGACTGGTAGGTCAGCGTCATCTACATCTTAGTGGCCCGGCAGGAGAATTTTTCTCTCAAGTTGATTGCCTTTGCCGAGCGGTGCAGATAAACATTCCGCATAAACACAAAAAACCGGTGATTTTGTCTCATGCGCAAACTCGATCGTACCGATATCGGCATTCTCAACAGCCTGCAGGAAAACGCCCGCATCACCAACGCCGAGCTGGCACGCTCGGTCAACCTGTCGCCCACGCCCTGTTTCAACCGAGTGCGGGCCATGGAGGAACTGGGGGTGATCCGCCAGCAGGTGACGTTACTTTCACCCGAAGCGCTGGGGCTGGATGTAAACGTGTTCATCCATGTCAGCCTGGAAAAGCAGGTGGAGCAGTCGCTGCACCGCTTCGAGGAAGAAATTGCCGAACGGCCCGAGGTGATGGAGTGCTACCTGATGACGGGGGACCCGGATTACCTGTTGCGGGTACTGCTGCCGAGCATCCAGGCGCTGGAGCGGTTTCTCGATTACCTGACGCGGTTGCCGGGGGTGGCGAATATCCGCTCGAGTTTTGCCTTGAAGCAGGTGCGGTACAAGACCGCTCTGCCGTTGCCGGCCAATGGCATGACCTTGCGGGAATAGCTGGCTCATGTACCGGCCTCTTCGCGGGTGAACCCGCTCCCACAGGGACCCCACAAGTCTTGAAGACTATGCAGTACCTGTGGGAGCGGGTTTACCCGCGAAGAGGCCAGTACAGGTGTTTAAAGCGGGTGCTTGATATTTTAAACACCCCCAGCCTATGTTGTTGTCAGCGCACAACAACAAGGACAAGCGTCATGAGCACCGCTCAGCTTCAGGGCATCGATGAAATCGAATGCGTCACCCCCGACCTCAACGGCGTCCCGCGCGGCAAGGTGATGACCGCCGAGGGCTTCTTTGAAGGCCGCCGCCTGCAAATGGCCCGGGGGGTGTTGCTGCAATGCATCATGGGCGGCTACCCGCCGGCGAAGTTCTACGGCAGCGACGACGGCGACCTGGCGCTGGTGGCCGAACCCAGCCAGGTCCATCGCCTGCCCTGGAGCAGCGACGGCCGCGCCCTGGCCATCTGCGATGCCATTGAACTGGATGGCCGGCCCTCGGCACTGTCCACCCGTGGCCAGCTAAAGGCGGTTATCGCCCGCTACGCGGCCCTGGGGTTGGCGCCCGTGGTGGCGACCGAACTCGAGTTCTTTGTTTTTGCCCCCAACAGCGACCCGCAGCAGCCGTTCCAGCCACCCGTTGGCAGCGATGGCCGTCGCGAGCTTGGCCATTCGGCGTTCAGTGTCAGTTCCAACAATGGCCTGCGCCCGTTCTTCCAAGAGGTGTACCAGTGCATGGCCGCGCTCGGCCTGCCGCGCGACACGTTCATGCATGAAATGGGCGTCAGCCAGTTCGAGATCAACCTGCTGCACGGCGACCCGTTGGTGCTGGCTGACCAGACCTTCCTGTTCAAGCACCTGCTCAAGGAAGTGGCGCTCAAGCATGGGCTGACCGTGGTGTGCATGGCCAAGCCGCTGGCGCGTACGCCTGGCAGCTCCATGCATATTCACCAGAGCCTGGTCGAGGCCAGCAGCGGGCGTAACGTGTTCAGCGACGAGCAGGGCCAGCCGACCGACACCTTCCACCATTTCATCGGCGGCCTGCAGGCGTGCATGGCCGACTTCACCGCGCTGTTCGCGCCCAACGTCAATTCCTATCAGCGCCTGTGCCACCCCTATGCCTCGCCAAACAATGCCTGCTGGTCCGAGGACAACCGCGCTGCCGGCCTGCGCATTCCGGCCAGTGCGCCGGCAGCGCGGCGGGTCGAAAACCGTTTGCCCGGTGCCGACACCAACCCATACCTGGCCATCGCCGCCAGCCTGGCTGCCGGGCTGCACGGTATCGAGCAGCGCCTGCAACCTTCGCCGGCCATTCAGGGCGAGTTTGAAGTGCCCGAGCACCTGAGCCTGCCGTGTACCCTGCATGCCGCCCTCGAACGGCTCAAGCGCAGCGCGCTGGCACGGGAACTGTTCGGCAGCGAGTTCATCGAAGGCTACATCGCCAGCAAGACCCTGGAGCTGACTGATTTCTTCGACGAGATCACCCCGTGGGAGCGCCGGGTGCTGGCGACACAGGCCTGATCGCGACACGACCTGCACCGGACACGTCCCCGCGACGGCATTTTGCTGGCGGGGGCCTGCACTGACCGGCATTTGCCCTTATGCTGCTAGCACCTACCGCCACCTGACCAGGGAGCTTCTCGGTACGTATGCGAAATGTATGGAAGCCGTTTCAGTCGTTGTATTTCGCCGCGCTGATGATGTTGATCGGTTCGGGCCTGCTCAGCACGTACCTGGCCCTGCGCCTGGCGGCCGACCATGTCGACAGCTTGTGGGTAGGTGCGTTGATGGCGGCCAACTACTTTGGCCTGGCCGTCGGCGGCAAGGTCGGCCACCGGCTGATTGGCCGGGTCGGGCACATTCGCGCCTATGCCACTTGCGCCGGTATCGTCGGTGCGGCGGTGCTGGGGCATGGGCTGACCAATTGGCTACCGGCCTGGGTCGGGCTGCGGATGATCGTCGGCCTGGGCATGATGTGCCAGTACATGGTCATCGAGAGCTGGCTTAACGAGCAGGCCGATGTGAAACACCGCGGTGCGGTGTTCAGCGGCTACATGATCGCCTCGTACCTGGGGCTGGTGCTCGGCCAGCTGATCCTTGTGGTGCACCCTGAGCTTGGCCCGGAGCTGCTGATGCTGGTGGCGATGTGCTTTGCCCTGTGCCTGGTGCCGGTGGCAATGACCCGGCGCATTCACCCGGCGCCCTTGCGCCCGGCACCGATGGAGCCGAAGTTCTTCATCAAGCGCGTGCCGCAGTCGCTCAGCACGGTATTGGGCTCGGGGTTGATCGTCGGCTCGTTCTACGGCCTGGCGCCTTTGTACGCCTCAAGCCAGGGGATGGCGACCGAGCAGATCGGTCTGTTCATGGGTAGCTGTATTTTTGCCGGCCTGCTGGTGCAGTGGCCGCTGGGCTGGTTGTCTGACCGTTACGACCGGGCGGTGCTGATACGCAGCGTGGCAATAGGCCTGGCGCTGGCGGCTGCGCCATTGGCGATACTGCCCAGTGTGCCGCTGGAGATGCTGTTCGGTATCGGCTTCCTGATTTCGTTGCTGCAGTTCTGCCTGTACCCGCTGGCGGTGGCGTTTTCCAACGACCACGTGGAAAGCGAGCGGCGGGTGTCGCTGACGGCCATGCTGCTGGTGACCTATGGCGTGGGCGCGTGCATCGGGCCACTGGCGGCGGGCGTGCTGATGAAGGTGCTGGGCCCGCAGATGCTGTATGCGTTCTTCGTGTTCTTCGCCCTGGTGCTGGTGTGGCGCATTCGGCCGAAAGCGGTTACCGGGCTGCACCAGGTGCAGGATGCACCGCTGGGCCACGTGGCGATGCCGGCGGCCGGCTCGCCCTTGTCGGCAGCGCTGGACCCACGGGTGGATGAGCAGACCGTGCAGGACGTGATGCAGGCGCCGGTGGCGGCGGAAGACACCGAGGAAGAAGACAAAGGGGCTGAACAACAGGCAGCTGAACCGGAGGAGGTCAGCAAGTCGGTGTGAGTCTGTGCCGGCCTCTTCGCGGGCTTGCCCGCTCCCACAGGGACCGCACCAGGCCCGAGGGCAGCGCCGTACCTGTGGGAGCGGGTTTACCCGCGAAAGGGCCGGCACTGGAAGAACACAAATGAAAACGCCACCTGAAAAGGTGGCGTTTTTGCATTCAGCGGACGATCAATAATCGTCCTTGTCGAACCGCCGCGCTTCACGCTGCAGCTGGTACACAAAGCTCTCGATCTTGCGCTGTGCCTGCCCGCTCAGGTTATGGAAGCGCACGCCAGCGAAGGTGGTGTTGATGTGCTCTTCATAGTGCAGGTGACGCAGCTCGACCATGGTGTCCACCAGGCCCAGCGGGTTGCCCGCCTTGAAGCGCTCGTACACCTGGCCCAGTTGCAGGCGGCTTTCTACATCGCCTTCAAAACGCAGTTTGCAGCCGGTCGCCGAGATATCCAGCAGCTTGCCACGCAGGGCGCCGTTACCCTTCAGGTGGGTGCCATCGAGGATGATGTCGACCAGTTGCGACAGCTTCAGCGCGGCGCGGAAGGCGTTGCGGCGCTGGTGGTAGGTCATCTCTTGCGGCATGGCGCCACTGTAGCAGCGGTGGCCGTCGACTTCGCTGATCTTCAGCGCGTGGTCGCATTCCCAGGCTATGCGCACGCCATCGTGGAAGCCCTCAACGCGGAAGTGCTCGCCGTTTTCGATGAATTTTTCACCGTCGCGCGGGATCATCTCGTCCAGTGCCAGGGTGTTGCTTTCACGGTCCACGTGCACCACGTAACTCTGGAAACGCTGGCTGCGGTCATGGAAGGTGATAATCAGGGGGTCGTGGCTTTCCTGCAGTTGCCGCAAGTTGGCCGCAATCTCCAAGGGGGTGTTCAGCACCTTTGGCGGTTGCGGGGCTTCGGTTTCATTGAACACGGCTTATCGTTCTCCAGGCAAAAGCTACACACGCAAGTAACGGCATTTTGCCAGTATGTTCCGTGCCTTGATAGAAAAATCACACTTGGCTGAGGGCTCGTGGCTTGGCCAGCAGCGAGGTGCTACCGCGGCTGTCGTAGAGCGACGGCGAGTCGCCGCCCATGAGGATTCTGATCTGGTTGTTGGTGACGTGTTGCTGCACCTGGATGATCCGGCCGTTGGTCTGGTTGACCTGCTGGCAGTCATCCATCAGTTTCGACAGCATGTCGAGCCGCTGCAGCATCGCCTCGCCATGGGGCGATTGGGCGGCTACCGCTTGCACGCCAGTGCGATCGGCACTCAGGCCCAGGCTGCCGAGCAACTGGCTGCGGCGCTGGCCATGCTGCTCGAGCAAGATGATCAGCGACTGCTTGCGCGCCAGAATCTGTTCCAGCAGCTGCATGTCGCGGCCATGCAGGGCGATCGCTTCTTTATTCAGAAGGTCGAGCAGTTCCTGCATCGGGGCAATGTCATCTTCGATCAGTTGCAGCAAGGTGATGTCGTGCATGGCTAACTCTTGGCTTTTCTAGCGTCCGTGAAGTCAGCGCGCCGAACGGTCAGCGCTGGGCTTCGAAATCGAGCAGTTTGCTGGCGATCTTGCCGGCATCGACCTGATAGCTGCCGTCGGCGATTGCCTGTTTCAACTGGGCCACACGGGCACTGTTGACGACTGGCTCGTCGCGCAGCTTGTCGCTGATCTTTTGCAACTGCTGTGCCTCTTGGCTGAGGTGTACCGCTTCTCCGCTGGCGCTGGTGCTGGTGGCCGCTTCCTGGCTGGCGGCCGGTTGCTCGGCGCTGCCGGAGGCGGTATTGCCGCGCACGCCGCCCGTAACGGACGGAGAGTTATTCAAACGACTGAAGTCGATGACCATGATCAGGAACCTCTGGGTATTTGGACGCTTGCCTTGTTTTCGGCCAACCCGAAAGAAACTTTAGGCACAAATGCATAGCCGCCTGTCAGCAAGCTCGCGAACCCGTTCTCTGACACAGTTTAGGAAATGCGGTTCCTCACTGCCAGCGCAATCGGTGCCGGGCTACATACTCACCTCCACCTGGCCCGGGCCAGTGACCCTGGCCTTGACCACCCGTTTGGAATTCAGGTTGCGTACCCGTATCTGTTCGCTCAGGCCGCCCTTGCTCAGGGCCTCGCCCGGCATGCGCACGCTGAGGCTGCCGCTGCGGGCGATGATCACCACCTGGTCGCCCTTGCGCACCACCTCGGCCTGCTCCAGATGCTGCGGGGTGAGCACCTGGTCGATCACCGTGGGGCGCAGCATTTTCATGCCCACCGCCTGGTCCAGTTCGGTCAGAAAACCCTGGCCAAGGGTGCCGACATCGCGCTCGCGCAGGGCCACGTCGCCTTCGCCCACCGTGTTATCGCGCTTGAGTGGGCGGGTGACCACCACCACGTCGCGGAACAGCCGCACCGTGGCCGGGACAAACACCGTCCACGGGGCCGCACTGTCGCAGCGCACCCGTACCGTTACCCGGCCTAGTGGCAGGGAAGGGCTTTCCAGCGAGGCGTCCAGCTGCTGGCTGCACAACGGCATGCGCAGGCGTGGGTCCAGCGGGTTGACCTGGATTTCATAGCGGCCGGGGGTCTGGGTGGTGGCCAGGTAATCTTCTACCGTGAATTCAAGAAACCCTTGGGTGACACCGATAAGCTGTTCAGGCAAGGTGAGCGCGTCCGCTACCGTGCGAACGCCGGGCGCCAGCAGGCACAGCGTGGCCAGCGAGCCAGTCAGCAGGCGCGTCAATCGTCGGAAAAATGTCGTTTTCGTATGCATGACGCTCAAAAAAGCAAAGCCCGTGCCGACTCGTAACTTGAGTTGCAACGAAAGGCTGAAAGATTAAGGAGTCTGGCATGGCGGGTGTTATGGATTCGGTCAACCAGCGCACGCAGCTGGTGGGGCAGAATCGCCTGGAATTGCTGCTGTTCCGCCTCAATGGCGAACAGCTTTATGGCATCAACGTGTTCAAGGTCAGGGAAGTGCTGCAATGCCCTGCGCTGACCCTGCTGCCCAAAGCGCACCCTGTGGTGCGTGGCGTTGCCAACATTCGCGGGGCGACCATCCCGATCCTCGACTTGTCGATGGCCACCGGGTTGCGGCCACTGCAGGAAGAAACACGCAACAGCTTCGTGATCATTACCGAGTACAACACCAAGACCCAGGGTTTCCTGGTGCACTCGGTGGAGCGCATCGTCAACATGAACTGGGAAGAGATCCACCCGCCACCCAAGGGCACCGGCCGTGACCACTACCTGACCGCGGTCACCCGGGTGGACAACCGCATGGTCGAGATCATCGACGTGGAGAAGGTGCTGGCCGAGGTTTCGCCGTCGTCCGAATCGGTGTCGGCCGGGGTGATCGATGCCGAGACGCAGGACAAGGCCGTGTTGATGCGGGTGCTGACCGTGGACGATTCGTCGGTGGCGCGCAAACAGGTCAGCCGCTGCCTGCAGACCGTGGGGGTGGAAGTCGTGGCACTCAATGATGGCCGTCAGGCCCTGAACTACCTGCGCCAGCTGGTGGATGAGGGCAAAAAACCGGAAGAAGAGTTCCTGATGATGATCTCGGACATTGAAATGCCGGAAATGGACGGCTATACGCTAACGGCGGAGATCCGCAGCGACCCGCGCATGCAAAAATTGCACATCTGCCTGCATACTTCGCTTTCCGGGGTGTTCAACCAGGCAATGGTCAAGAAGGTCGGCGCCGATGACTTCCTGGCCAAGTTCAAGCCGGACGACCTGGCCCAGCGGGTGGTCGACCGGATCAAGGCAGCGCATTGAAGCAGCCGGGGCATGCCCCCGGCACCAGTGATTGAAAAGAGGCGGCAGTAGTGTCTACGGGTAATTTGGATTTCGAACAGTTCCGGGTATTCCTGGAGAAAGCCTGTGGCATCCTGCTGGGCGAAAATAAGCAGTACCTGGTTTCCAGCCGTCTCAACAAGCTGATGGAACAACAGGGCATCAAGAGCCTGGGCGAGCTGGTGCAGCGCATCCAGGCCCAGCCGCGCAGTGGTTTGCGCGAGCAGGTGGTCGATGCCATGACCACCAACGAGACCCTGTGGTTTCGCGATACCTACCCGTTCGAAGTGCTGAAGAACAAGGTGATCCCCGAGTTCATCCGCAACAACCCCGGCCAGCGCCTGCGCATGTGGTCGGCGGCCTGTTCGTCGGGGCAGGAGCCGTATTCCATCTCGATGGCCATCGACGAGTTCGAGCGCAGCAACCTTGGCCAATTGAAGATGGGTGCGCAGATCGTTGCCACCGACCTGTCCCCCACCATGCTCACCAACTGCAAGACCGGTGAGTACGACAGCCTGGCCATTGCCCGCGGTTTGTCGCAGGAACGCCTGCAACGCTACTTCGACCCCAAGGGGGCGGGGCGCTGGGCGGTCAAGCCGGCAATTCGCAGCCGCGTCGAGTTCCGCTCGTTCAACCTGCTTGACAGCTATGCCAGCCTGGGCAAGTTCGACATCGTGTTCTGCCGCAACGTGCTGATCTACTTCTCGGCACAGGTGAAGCGCGACATCCTGCTGCGCATTCACAGCACGCTGAAACCGGGTGGCTACCTGTTCCTTGGCGCCTCGGAGGCGCTGAACGGGTTGCCGGACCATTACCAGATGGTCCAGTGCAGCCCGGGGATCATCTACCAGGCCAAGTAATCAAGAAGGCCGGCAGCGAAAACTGCCGGCCTTTTTGCTGTCTATGCCGGCCTCTTCGCGGGTAAACCCGCTCCCCAAGGACCGGCGCAAGGCCTGAGGGCGGCACCGAACCTGTGGGAGCGGGTTTACCCGCGAAGAGGCCGGCACAGGAAAATCCCTGACGTCAATTTTTTGGTTTGCCGCTTTTGCCGCCCGGCAATTGCCGCTTTCGCCGCCCAAGGCGGAAGCCCTTTGCCGCTTTTCTGGCATCACCCTGACACCACCCCACCTCGAAAGCCCATGTTTTGGGGCTTTGCGTTGATTGGCACAGCCCTTGCTATACCTTGCTCAACGAAATTCCGGTCAACCTCTGAAGGTTTCCCCGACATGAGCATCAGCTTCGACAAGGCGCTTGGTATTCACGAAAAGGCCATGGGCTTCCGCGCCCAGCGCGCCGAAGTGCTGGCCAACAACATCGCCAACGCCGACACGCCCAATTACAAAGCGCGTGACATGGACTTTGCCTCTGTGCTCGCCGCCGAAAGCGACAAGCAGCAGAGCGGCCGCTTCGCCATGGACCGCACCAATAGCCGTCACATCGAAGCCGAAGGCCTGGCCATCGCGGCCGACGATACCCTCAAGTACCGCACGCCGCTGCAGCCATCGATCGACCAGAACACCGTGGACGCGCAGATCGAGCAATCGAACTACACCGAAAACGCCATTGGCTTCCAGGCCAGCTTCACCTTGCTCAACAGCAAATTCAAAGGGCTGGTATCGGCCCTGCGGGGAGAATGACCATGTCCCTTTCCAGCGTCTTCAACATTGCCGGTAGCGGCATGAGCGCGCAGAACACGCGCCTGAACACCGTGGCTTCCAACATTGCCAACGCCGAAACCGTCTCGTCGAGCATCGATCAGACCTACCGCGCTCGCCACCCGGTGTTCGCCACCACCTTCCAGGATGCGCAGGCTGGCACCAGCCAGTCGTTGTTCGAAGACCAAGGTGAAGCAGGGCAGGGCGTACAGGTAAAAGGCATCGTCGAAGACCAGAGCACCCTGGAAGCTCGCTACGAGCCAAATCACCCGGCGGCGAACAAGGACGGCTACGTCTACTACCCGAACGTCAATGTGGTCGAGGAGATGGCAGACATGATCTCCGCGAGCCGTGCGTTCCAGACCAACGCCGAGCTGATGAACACGGCCAAGAGCATGATGCAGAAAGTCCTGACCCTGGGGCAGTGATAGGAAGCCGACATGACCACTACCAATTCCACCTCTGACGTCAGCAGCGCGTACCTGACATCGCTGCAGAAGCAGACGTCGAAGACCGACAGCAGCACCGGCGCTGCCGGCAGCGCGCTGGGCAAAGATGCCTTCCTGCAGTTGCTGGTTACCCAGATGAAGAACCAGAACCCGCTCGATCCGCAGGAAAACGGCGAGTTCGTGGCGCAGTTGGCGCAGTTCAGCAGCCTCGAGAGCATGCAGTCGCTCAATGACTCGGTGACCTACATCGCGGCTGGGCTGCAGTCCTCGCAGGCGCTGCAGGCTTCGTCGCTGGTCGGGCGCAATGTGATTGTCCAGACCGACAAGGCCGTGGTCGACACCAGCAAGGACATGAAAGGCACGGTCAACCTGACGTCGTCGAGCACCGCCACCTCGGTGGGCATCTACGACAAGGACGACAAGCTGGTGCGCACCCTCGACCTGGGTACTCAGAAAGTCGGCAAGATCGACTTTACCTGGGATGGCCTGAACGACGACGGCGAAGCAGCGCCAGCCGGTACCTACACCTTCAAGGCCACTGCTTCGATCGACGGCACGGCCACGGCCATGACCACCAACCTGCCGGCCTCGGTCACCAGCGTGACCATGGGTACCAACGGTTCGGAGATGACACTCAACCTGGCCGGGCTGGGCAGTGTTGCGCTTTCCAAAATCCAAAGCATCGGCATCTAGGGCCTGAGCAAAACGACAGGAGTTACACATGTCTTTCAATATCGGCCTTAGCGGCCTCTATGCAGCAAACAAGGCCCTGAACGTTACCGGCAACAACATTGCCAACGTTGCCACCACTGGCTTCAAGTCGTCGCGCGCCGAGTTCGCCGACCAGTACTCCAACTCCATTCGCGGCACCAGTGCCGGCAAGAACGTGGTGGGCACTGGCGTGAAGACTGCCGCCGTGTCGCAGATGTTCACTCCGGGCAACATCAATGGCACCGGCCAGGCGCTGGACATGGCCATCGACGGCAACGGCTTCTTCGTGATGAACGACAACGGCTCGAAGATCTACACCCGTGCCGGCGCCTTCTATAGCGACAAGGACGGCTACGTGGTCAGCTCGTCGGGCGCCAACCTGCAAGGTTATGCAGTGGATGCCAACGGCAAGATCATCCAGGGCGTGTTGACCAACCTGCAGATCGACACCTCAAACCTGACGCCGAACCCGACCGGTCGCATCTCCGAGAACGTCAACCTCAACTCCACGGCGACTGCACCCACCCAGACGCCGTTCGATCCGACCAACACCGGCACCTACAACTACACGTTCAATACCGACGTGTACGACAGCCAGGGTAACGCGCACCAGCTGAACCAGTACTTCGTCAAGGACGCCACCAGCAACTCCTGGACCATGTACACCACCATCGACGGGCGCAACCCGGCCGACCCGACCTCCACCACGCCGCTGGCCAACACGCTGCCGTTCAAGTCTGACGGCACCCTCGACACCGCCTCGATGACGGCAGGTCCGGTCGCCGGCGGCATGACCATCGCCGCCAACAAGACCTTCACCCTCAGCAACTGGATCCCGGCACAGAAGAATGCCGCGGGTGTATGGGGTGCCAACGGCGCTACCGCCAACGTTGCCGGGGTGAACCTGGACATGCTCGGTACCACCCAGTACAACGCCGCCTCCGCCACCACCGCGAAGAGCCAGGACGGCTTTGCCACAGGTGAGCTGTCGGGCCTGACCATCGACGAAAGCGGCAACATGTTCGCCAACTTCACCAACGGCCAGGACAAGGTGATCGGCCAGGTGGCTATCGCCAACTTTGCCAACCTGCAGGGCCTGACCCCGATTGGTGGCACCAACTGGAAAGAGTCCTACGCCTCCGGCGTGCCGGTGATCGGCGCTCCGGACACTGGTACCTTGGGCCAGATCACCGGCGGCGCACTGGAAGACTCCAACGTCGACCTGACCGGCGAGCTGGTCAACCTGATCAAGGCGCAGAGCAACTACCAGGCGAACGCCAAGACCATTTCCACCGAAAGCACCATCATGCAGACCATCATCCAGATGACCTGATGGCCGCCGGCTAGTGTGGTTTTGTCTGTAATTGGGGCTGCCTTGCAGCCCATCGCCGGCAAGGCAGCTCCCACAGGAGGTTGCAATCCCCTGTGGGAGATTGTCTGTAATTGGGGCTGCCTTGCGGCCCATCGCTGGCAAGCCAGCTCCCACAGGAGGTTGCAATCCCCTGTGGGAGCTGGCTTGCCGGCGATGGGCCGCAAAGCGGCCCCAGGTTCTTCAAGGTTCACGCCCAATGAAACGGCTAATGCTCACCGCCCTCCTGGTCATGGCCTTGCCGCTCTCGGCCGCTCCCGCCCCGTTCTACCAATGGCAAAGCCTGGCCACCGGCCGCTACCTGTGCTCGGCCAACAACCCGGGCGAGGGCTGGGTACGCCATTCCGGCCCCTACAACAACGCCGCTTGCCGCACCTTCTGACAAGCCCTTGCCGCAGGCGGCAAACTTCCGCCGACAAACTGACGTTTGTTGCCCCTTGCCGCGCTGAAACCCCCGTAAACAGGCGGTTTCAGACTTGGTTCGATTATTGCTTCCAACCTGCCCAGTGACAGCGCGGCAGCGACGCGCAGAGGAGATACTGTGGACAAGTTGCTTTATGTGGCCATGACCGGCGCCAGCCAGAACGCGCTGGCGCAGAAGGCCCACGCCAACAACCTGGCGAACATTTCCACCAACGGTTTTCACCGCGACCTGGAGCAGGCCCGGTCGATGCCGGTGTTCGGCGACAGCTTTCCGGCGCGCGCCTTTGCCATGACCGAGCGCCCGGCCACCGACTTCAGCGAAGGCCCGTTGGTCGAGACCGGTCGTGACCTGGATGTTGCCGTGACCGGCAAGGGCTTCATCGCCGTGCAGGCACCGGACGGCAGCGAAGCCTACGTGCGTACCGGCAGCCTGAACATCGACGCCCTTGGCGTGCTGCGTGCCGGCAACGGCATGCCGGTGATCGGCAACGGTGGCCCTATTGCCATCCCGCCGGAGCAGAAGGTTGAGGTCGGCGCCGACGGCACCCTCAGCATTCGCTCCATGGGCGAAGACCCGCGGGTGATGGCCGAGGTCGACCGCATCAAGCTGGTCAACCCGGACACCAAAGGCCTGGTGAAAGGCCCGGACGGCCTGATCCACACCACCTCCGGCCAGCCGGCCGACGCCGACGTCAACGTACGGGTGGTGGCGGGCTTCCTGGAAGGCAGCAACGTCAACGCTGTCGAGGAAATGACCTCGGTGCTGGCGCTGTCCCGCCAGTTCGAACTGCACGTCAAGATGATGAACACGGCCAAGGAAGGCGACGAAGCCATGGCTCGGGTTTTGCAAATCGGCTAATCACTTTTGAACGGGTGCCGTAAAACAGGCGCACGAGGAGAAACAACATGCTTCCGGCTCTTTGGGTCGCTAAAACCGGCCTGTCCGCCCAGGACACCAACCTGACGGTCATTTCCAACAACCTGGCCAACGTCTCCACCACCGGCTTCAAGCGTGACCGTGCCGAGTTCGCAGACCTGCTCTACCAGATCAAGCGTCAGCCTGGCGCGCAGTCGACCCAGGACAGCGAGTTGCCTTCGGGCCTGCAGGTGGGTACCGGTGTGCGCATTGTCGGTACGCAAAAAAGCTTCGTCGCTGGCAGCCTGCAAACCACCGAGAACCCGCTGGACATGGCGGTCAACGGCCGTGGCTTCTTCCAGATCCTGCAGCCGGATGGCACGGTGTCGTACACCCGTGACGGTACCTTCCACCTGAACTCCGACGGCCAGATCGTCACCGCCAACGGCTACGCCCTGGAGCCTGCCGTTGTCGTGCCGAACGACGCGCAAACCTTCACCGTGGGCCAGGACGGCACCGTGTCGATCACCACGGCCGGCAACCCTGCAGCGCAGGTGATCGGCAACATCCAGACCGCCGACTTCATCAACCCGGCTGGCCTGCAGGCCATCGGCGACAACCTGTTCCTGGAAACTGCCGCCAGTGGCGCGCCGCAAGTCGGCACCCCGGGCCTGAACGGTTTCGGCACCACCCAGCAGCAGACCCTGGAAAACTCCAACGTCAGCACCGTGGAAGAGCTGGTGAACATGATCACCACCCAGCGCGCCTACGAGATGAACTCCAAGGTCATCTCCACCGCCGACCAGATGCTGTCGTTCGTGACCCAACAGCTCTAAGCCCTGTCGCTTCGTTACACCCGTGAGGTATGCACCATGAATCGTCTGTTGTCCGTGTTCGCCCTGGGGGGGGCGGTGTTGCTGGCAGGTTGCGTCGGCCCGACGCCCAAGCCCAACGACCCGTACTACGCGCCGGTACTGCCGCGCACCCCGTTGCCGGCAGCGGCCAACAACGGTTCCATCTACCAGGCCGGTTTCGAGCAGAACCTGTACAGCGACCGCAAGGCGTTCCGGGTGGGTGACATCATCACCATCACCCTCAACGAGAAAACCTCGGCCAGCAAGAACGCAGGTTCGCAGATCCAGAAGAACAGCAAGGCCGATATCGGCCTGACCTCGCTGTTCGGCAGCACACCGAATACCAACAACCCGTTTGGCGGCGGTGACCTGTCGCTGGAGGCCGGCTACAACGGCGAACGTGCCACCAAGGGCGACAGCAAGGCTACCCAGGGCAACACCCTGACCGGTTCCATTACCGTGACCGTGGCCGAAGTGCTGCCCAACGGCATCATCGCCGTGCGCGGCGAGAAGTGGCTGACCCTGAACACCGGCGAAGAGCTGGTGCGCATTGCCGGCATGATCCGCGCCGACGACATCGCCACCGACAACACCGTGCCGTCCACCCGGGTGGCCGACGCGCGCATCACCTATTCAGGTACCGGTTCGTTCGCCGATGCCAGCCAGCCCGGGTGGCTGGACCGCTTCTTCATCAGCCCGCTTTGGCCTTTCTGAGTACGGATGACCATGTTCAACGTGAGGCAGCTGATTGCCGCAACCCTGCTCCTGTCCTGTGCCTTCGGTGCTCAGGCAGAGCGCCTGAAGGACATCGCCAGCATTTCTGGCGTGCGTTCCAACCAGTTGATCGGTTACGGCCTGGTGGTGGGGCTGAACGGTACGGGTGACCAGACCACCCAGACACCGTTCACCCTGCAAACCTTCAACAACATGCTGTCGCAGTTCGGCATCAAGGTGCCGGCCGGCTCCGGCAACGTGCAGCTGAAGAACGTCGCGGCGGTGTCGGTGCATGCCGACCTGCCGGCGTTCGCCAAGCCCGGCCAGGTGGTGGACATTACCGTGTCGTCGATCGGTAACTCCAAAAGCCTGCGTGGCGGCAGCCTGCTGATGACCCCGCTAAAGGGTATCGACGGCAACGTCTACGCCATCGCCCAGGGCAACCTGGTGGTGGGGGGCTTTGACGCCGAAGGCCGTGACGGCTCGAAGATTACCGTCAACGTTCCGTCGGCCGGTCGCATCCCGGGCGGCGCCAGTGTCGAGCGGGCCGTGCCGAGCGGCTTCAACCAGGGCAACACCTTGACCCTGAACCTCAACCGCCCCGACTTCACTACCGCCAAGCGCATCGTCGACAAGGTCAACGACCTGCTCGGCCCCGGTGTGGCCCAGGCCGTGGACGGTGGTTCGGTGCGGGTCAGTGCGCCGATGGACCCCAGCCAGCGCGTGGATTACCTGTCGATCCTGGAAAACCTCGAAATCGACCCGGGCCAGGCGGTGGCCAAGGTCATCATCAACTCGCGTACCGGTACCATCGTCATCGGCCAGAACGTCAAGGTGTCGCCGGCAGCGGTGACCCACGGCAGCCTGACCGTGACCATTACCGAAGACCCGATCGTCAGCCAGCCGGGGGCGTTTTCCAATGGCCAGACGGCCGTGGTGCCACGCTCTCGGGTAAACGCCGAGCAGGAAGCCAAGCCGATGTTCAAGTTCGGCCCGGGCACCACGCTGGATGAGATCGTCCGTGCGGTGAACCAGGTGGGCGCAGCGCCCGGCGACCTGATGGCCATTCTCGAAGCCCTGAAACAGGCCGGCGCGTTGCAGGCCGACCTGATCGTGATCTGAGGACGGCGCGCATGAACATCAAAAGCCAGGTTTCCGGCAGTGCCGACAGCGGCGCGTACACCGACCTCAACCGCCTGAGTGCCCTCAAGCACGGTGACCGCGACAGCGAAGCCAACGTGCGCAAGGTGGCCCAGGAGTTCGAGTCGCTGTTCATCAGCGAAATGCTCAAGGCCTCGCGCAAGGCCAGTGACGTGCTGGCTGATGACAACCCGATGAACACCGAAACGGTCAAGCAGTACCGCGATATGTACGACCAGCAGCTGGCCGTGAGCATGTCCCGCGAAGGTGGCGGTATCGGTCTGCAGGATGTGCTGGTGCGCCAGCTGACCAAGGGCCGCAGTGCGTCGATCAACACCAGCCCGTTCCCGCGTGCCGACGCCAGTGGCCCGGCGCTGTGGGGCAACAAGGTGGCGGAGCCGGTGCATGCCACGGACTCGGCCACCACCCGCAACGACGTCGCCGCGCTCAACTCGCGGCGCCTGGCCTTGCCGAGCAAGCTTACCGACCGCCTGCTGGCCGGCATCGTGCCATCGGCCGCCACGGCCAATAACGCCGCCGTGCCGGCCCGTGACGGCCAGCAAGTGGCCAAGGCCTTCGCCGTGCCGGACAACGGCCTGCGCATTGTTGGCCGCGCCGTGGCCCAGCCGCCGCTGGCGCCGAACAAGGCCTTTACCGACAGTGACGAATTCGTCGCCACCATGCTGCCGATGGCCGAGCAAGCGGCCAAGCGCATTGGTATCGACCCACGCTACCTGGTGGCCCAGGCCGCGCTGGAAACCGGCTGGGGCAAATCGGTGATGCGCAATACCGATGGCAGCAGCAGCCACAACCTGTTCGGCATCAAGGCCACCGGCAACTGGCAGGGTGAGCAGGCACGGGCGATCACCAGCGAGTTCCGCGATGGCCAGTTCGTCAAGGAAACCGCAGCGTTCCGCAGCTATGACTCGTACCAGGACAGCTTCCACGACCTGGTGAACCTGCTGCAGGGCAATTCTCGCTATCAAGATGCGCTGGACTCGGCCGATAACCCTGAGCAGTTTGCAAGAGAGCTGCAGAAGGCAGGTTATGCGACCGACCCGGGCTATGCGAAGAAGATCATCAGCATCGCCCAGCAAATGCAGTCAACCCCGCAATACGCCATGGCTGGCAGAACCACGAATCTATAAAAGGACTAAATCATGTCGAGCCTGATTTCCATCGGCCTGAGTGGCCTGAGTGCCAGCCAGGCGGCCTTGTCGGTAACCAGTAACAACATCGCCAACGCCGCGACCAGTGGCTACTCGCGCCAGCAGACGGTTCAGGCGGCAGGGCCCTCGCACAACATCGGCGCGGGGTTCCTGGGCACTGGTACCACGCTGGCGGACGTGCGCCGCATCTACAGCTCGTATCTGGACAACCAGCTGCAGACCGCTACGTCGCTGCAAGCGGACTCGGTTGCCTTCCAGGACCAGATCACCAGCATCGACAAGCTGCTGGCCGACCGCGATACCGGCATCAGCTCGGTCCTTACCGCGTTCTTCTCGGCCCTGCAGACGGCAGCAGCCAAGCCCGGTGACGTTGCCTCCCGGCAGCTGTTGCTGACCCAGGCGCAAACCCTGAGCAACCGTTTCAACGCGGTGAGCACTCAGCTGACCCAGCAGAACGAAACGATCAACTCCCAGCTCGACACAATGGCTGGCCAGGTCAACAAGCTCACCGCCAGCATTGCCGAATACAACAAGCAGATCGCGGCGGCCTCGGGCACCGGCAACACGCCCAACAGCCTGCTGGATGCGCGCAGCGAAGCAGTGCGCCAGCTCAACGAGCTGGTCGGCGTGACCGTACAGGAACGTGACGGCAACTACGACGTGTACCTGGGCAGCGGCCAGTCGCTGGTTACCGGCAACAAGGCCAACACCTTGTCGGTGCAGCCGGGTACTGCCGACAAGAGCCAGGCCAGCCTGCGCATCAACTACGAGTCGTTCAGCTCCGACGTGACCTCGGTGGTGACCGGTGGTGCGATCGGCGGCCTGGTGCGTTACCGCCAGGACGTGCTGACGCCGTCCATGAACGAGCTGGGCCGTGTTGCCCTGGTGGTGTCGGACAGCATCAACAGCCAACTGGGGCAGGGCCTGGATGCCAATGGCCAGTTCGGCAGCTCGCTGTTCTCCAGCATCAACAGCGCCACTGCCGTTGCCCAGCGCAGCCTGGCTTCGTCGAACAACAGCACCGGCTCCGGCAACCTGGACGTGACCATCGCCAACAGCGGTGCGCTGACCACCTACGATTACGAGGTGAAGTTCACCAGCGCCAATCAGTACAGCGTGCGCCGCTCCGACGGCACCGACATGGGCAGCTTCGACCTCAGCACCGACCCGGCGCCGGTGATCGACGGCTTCAGCCTGTCGCTGAAAGGCGGTGGCCTGGCGGCCGGCGACAGCTTCAAGGTGATCCCCACCCGTGCGGCGGCCGGCAGCATCACCACCACCCTGACCGATGCCAACAAACTGGCCTTTGCCGGGCCGATCAGTGCTGCGGCAGGCAGTGGCAACAGCGGTACCGGCACCATCACCCAGCCTACGCTGGGCGAATCGCTGGATATCTATGGCGGTGCCGACACTGCGCTGATCCAGCAGTCGATTCGCGACTCGATGCCGGTGCGCGTAGTGTTCGACGCCGCCAGCGGTGGCTCCCAGGGCTACAAGCTGTTCGATGCCAAGGGCACCCAGATCGGCACCGGCAGCGTGGTCCCGGGTACCGACAACAAGCTTTCGGTGGCTGTGCCAATGCTGGATGCTGCCGGGCAGCCGATTCTCGATGGCAGCGGCAACCCGCGCACGTTCAGCGTCGAGACCACCATCGGTGGCAGCCCGGCGGCCAATGACAGCTTTACCCTGTCGTTCAATGCCGACGGAAAGGCCGACAACCGCAACGCCACGGCGCTGCTGGGCCTGCAGACCAAGTCGACGGTGAACACCGGTTCCGGCGGTGGCACCAGCTTCACGTCGGCCTATGCCTCGCTGGTCGAGCGCGTGGGTGCCAAAGCCAACCAGGCGACCATCGACACCACGGCGACCGAGGCGGTACTCAAGTCCGCCAGCGAAAGCCGCAGCGCGGTGTCTGGCGTCAACCTCGATGACGAGGCGGCCAGCCTGGTGAAATTCCAGCACTACTACACGGCTTCGTCGCAGATCATCAAGGCGGCGCAAGAAACCTTCAGCACCCTGATCAATGCCTTGTAAGGAGTAGACTCTCGTGCGTATTTCCACTGCTCAGTTCTATGAGGCCAGCGCCAGTAGCTACTCCAAGAACTTCTCCACCATGAACAAGACCAACGATCAGGTCACGTCGGGTATTCGCATCCAGACCGCGGCCGATGACCCGGTCGGCGCGGCACGTCTGCTGCTGCTGCAACAGCAGCAGTCGCTGCTGGACCAGTACAGCGGCAACATCAACACGGTGAGCAATGCCCTGCTGCAGGAGGAGAGCGTGCTCTCCACCATCAATGACGCCATGCAGCGCGCCAGCGAGCTGGCGATCCGTGCTGGCGGCCCTGGGGTTACCGACTCTGACCGTGTGGCCATCAGTACCGAGCTGAAAGAGATCGAGGCCAACATCTTCGGCCTGCTCAACTCGCGCGATGCCAACGGCGACTACATGTTCGGCGGCTCCAAGAGCACCACGCCACCCTATGTGCGCAACTCCGACGGCACCTACAGCTACAACGGTGACCAGACCCAGCTGAGTCTGCAGGTGTCCGACACCCTGAATCTGGCCACCAACGACACCGGCTTCACCATCTTCGACTCCGCCAGCAACAAGAGCCGCACGCAGTCGACCCTGGTGGTGCCCGCCACTGACGATGGCGTGGTCGGGGTATCGTCTGGCCTGATGACCTCGAGTACCAGCTACAACAACAGCTTTACTGCCGGCCAGCCGTACAAGCTGACCTTCACCAGCGCGACCCAGTACACCATTACCGATGCAAGTGGCAGGGACATCACCTCTGAAACCGCCACCAACGGTACCTTCGACAGCAAGACCGAAGGGGCCAACAGCATTGCCCTGCGTGGCGTCGAGTTTGAAATCACCGTTACCGTGGAGGAGGGCGCCGATGCCGACGCCGCGGTGGCAGGGCGCGAGTTTTCGCTGGCGGCGCGCCCGGACTCGTTCAACACCACCCGCAACGCCAGCAACACCTCCAGCGCCCAGGTCACCAGCGGCACCGTGACCGACGAAGCGGCTTATCGCAGCACCTTCCCCAGCAACGGGGCTGTGATCAAGTTCACCGGGCCTGGCGCCTACGAGCTCTACGCCCAGCCGCTGACGGCTGACAGCAAGGCAGTGGCCACGGGTACCTACACTGCACCAGCCTTGACGGTGGCGGGTGTCACCTATCAGGTGAGCGGTTCGCCGGAGGCGGGTGACCAGTTCGCGGTTACCGCCAACACGCACCAGAACCAGAACGTACTGGAAACCCTCAGCCAGTTGCGTGCTGCGCTGGATACGCCGGTAACGGGTGTAGGCCAGGCCAATGCGCTGAAGGATGCGGCGGCCTCGGCAATCGCCAACCTGGCCAGTGCCCGTGAGCAGGTCGATATCACCCGTGGTTCGATCGGTGCCCGTGGCAATTCGCTGGAGATCCAGCGCCAGGAGAACACCAGCCTGGGCCTGGCCAACAAGACCACCCAGAACGCCATCGGCAACACCGACATGTCGCAGGCGGCCATCACCCTCACCTTGCAGCAGGCCATGCTGGAGGCCTCGCAGCTGGCCTTCTCGCGCATTTCGCAGCTGAGCCTGTTCAACAAGCTCTAATCTGTCTTGCTGAAACCGGGGCCGCAAAGCGGCCCCGGCTTTTTCATGCCCGCGAAAATTCCGGTTTCTCACGCCTTCGGCACGGCTTTCGTAGCATTTCAATGTGACCAATGAGTCAAAACGATCATCTTCCCTGTATTCTATGCAGCAGCTGTTGCAGCATTTTGTTACCGGTGCGCAGGTGAGCCCTGCCTTCAACCTCTGGCGGTGACGCGCCCCGGTATTTGGCGCCCTCAATTCATCGAGTGGTGGTCTTTGGCTGTTTTCATTGGGAAGCCAGAATGATTGGCATCAAAAGCATTGCGAGTTACGTGCCTACCGCTGGCCTGGACAACTACGTCCAGGGTGCGAAGTTCGGCAAGGACGAAGAGTTCATGTTCGGCAAGATCGGCGCGTCGTTCCTGCCGCGCAAGGCCGAAGAGCAGGAAACTTCCGACCTGTGCGTAGAAGCCGCCCGGGCCCTGTTTGCCAGCAACCCTGACCTTGATCCGCAGTCGATCGATGCGCTGATCGTGGTCACCCAGAACGGTGACGAAGAAGGCCTGCCGCACACCGCAGCCATCGTCCAGAGCAAGCTCGGCCTGTCTACCCGCGTGGCGGCGTTCGACGTGTCGCTGGGTTGCTCCGGCTATGTGTATGGCCTGTACGCGATCAAAGGCTTCATGGAAGCGGCAGGGCTGAAAAACGGCCTGCTGATCACGGCCGACCCGTATTCGAAGATCGTCGACCCGGAAGACCGCAACACCACCATGCTGTTCGGCGATGCCGCCACAGCCACCTGGATGGGTGAAGACGCGGTCTGGAACCTGGGCCAGGCGCGTTTTGGCACTGACGGCTCCGGTGCCGAGCACCTGAAAGTCACTGACGGCAAGTTCTTCATGAACGGCCGCCAAGTGTTCAACTTCGCCCTGGTCAAGGTGCCGGCGCACCTGCACGAGCTGCTGGATGCCAGCGGCCTGACCTCGTCCGATATCGACGCCTTCTGCATCCACCAGGGCAGTGCGGCGATTGTCGACGCCGTGGCGCGGCGCTTTGAAGAACAGCACCCGGAGAAGTTCGTCAAGGACATGCTGGAAACCGGCAATACCGTGTCCTCCAGTGTGCCGCTGCTGCTGCAGAAGCACATGCTCGACGGCAGCTGGAAGCGTGTGGCGATCAGCGGCTTTGGCGTGGGCCTGTCGTGGGGCTCGGCCATCCTGTACCGCGACTGAATCATTGCAGTCTCAAAAAAGCGCCTGGCGGCCACCGCCCGGCGCTTTTTTTTGCCTGCAAAATTCTGTGCCCTGGCGCAGCTTCGGTGGGAGCGGGCATGCCCGCGAAGAAGGCGACTCGGTGTATGGCACCGGCTTTCCCGGTGTTCGCGGGCGCGCCCGCTCCCACAGGTGGAGGCTGGTAGGTGATGCTCAGTGTGCTTGAGAGCGGTTTTTGACGCCAATAAACTGCCCTTAACCCCTTGATTTATCGGGGCTGGCCCCATGCCAGCATTTTTTTTTCGAAAAACCCCTCAAGCATCCCGCGCACCCGACGATAACTATTACGAAGGTTCTCTAGGCCAGTCCGGCGGTTGCCAAGGCCGGAAGCCGCAGTACCCATCCAACGAGGATTTCGTCATGGCTTTAACTGTAAACACCAACATTGCGTCGATCACCACCCAGGGCAACCTGACCAAGGCTAGCAACGCTCAGACCACTTCGATGCAGCGTCTGTCCTCGGGTCTGCGTATCAACAGCGCTAAAGACGACGCTGCCGGCCTGCAGATCGCCAACCGTCTGACCAGCCAGATCAATGGCCTGGGCCAGGCTGTCAAGAACGCCAACGACGGTATCTCGATCGCACAGACCGCTGAAGGTGCAATGCAGGCTTCGACCGACATCCTGCAAAAAATGCGTACCCTGGCCCTGTCCTCGGCTACTGGCTCGCTGAGCAACGACGACCGTAAGTCGAACAACGACGAATACCAGGCTCTGACCGCTGAGCTGAACCGTATCTCGGAAACCACCACCTTCGGTGGCCAGAAGCTGCTGGACGGTTCGTACGGCACCAAGGCCATCCAGGTCGGCGCCAACGCCAACGAAACCATCAACCTGGCGCTGGACAACGTTTCGGCCAAGAGCATCGGCTCGCAGCAGATCAAGTCGGGCACTATCGCGCCTAGCGCCAGCGGTGTGGCCGCAGCTGATCTGGTTGTCACTGGCAACGGTCAGAGCAAAACCGTCAGCTATGATGCGGGCTCCTCGGCCAAAGACATCGCTGCCAAACTCAATGGCTCCATCGGTGGCCTGACTGCTTCTGCCAGCACCGAAGTCAAACTGGCTGTTGCCAGTGGCGCTGCAGCTACTCCAGCCAACTTTGACCTGACTGTAGGCGGTAGCACCGTCAGCTTCATCGGTGTTACTGACACCGCAAGCCTGGCTGATCAGCTGAAGTCCAACGCCGCCAAGCTGGGTATCAGCGTTAACTACGACGAATCGACCAAGAGCCTGTCGGTGAAGTCGGACACTGGCGAGAACCTGGCCTTCACCTCCAAGGCCGGCGCAGACGCCATCTCGGTGGGTGCACGCGACGGCAACGGTGATTTCCCAGGTACTCTGACCACGCTTTCCGCTACCGTTAACGACAAATCGACCGTTACTGGCCAGATTTCTCTGGACTCTGCCAAAGGTTACTCGGTAGCTAACGGCGCCACCGGTACTGGCGCTACCGACCTGTTCGGTGCAGCTTCCAAGTCCTCGGCCAAGACTACCATCGCCGATACCGATGTTACCGAGGCCGTCAACGCCCAGAACGCCCTGGCCGTTATCGACAAGGCCATCGGTTCGATCGACAGCGTCCGTTCGGGCCTGGGTGCTACCCAGAACCGTCTGCAAACCACCGTCGACAACCTGCAGAACATCCAGAAGAACTCCACCGCTGCCCGCTCCACCGTGCAGGACGTGGACTTCGCTTCGGAAACTGCCGAGCTGACCAAGCAGCAGACGCTGCAGCAGGCTTCGACTGCGATCCTGTCGCAGGCTAACCAGCTGCCATCTTCGGTCCTGAAACTGCTCCAGTAATTCAGGCGCCTGAGTAAAGGGTGAAAGGGCGCGTTTACGTGCCCTTTCACCCTTTTTGACATGAGGAGTTCGAAACATGGACATGAGTGTCAAGCTGAGCCAGGTGTATCCGTCGGTGTTACCCCAGGCGCCAGTCGCTGATCGGGATCCTGCAGTGCCTGCCAAAGTGCAGGAGGCTGCTGCGCCCGACAATCAGCCGCACTCGCGCGAAGACCTGGAAAAGGCGGTTGGCGAGATTCGTGATTTCGTCCAGTCGAGCCAGCGTCAGCTGGATTTTTCCATTGATGATTCAACCGGTCGGGTCGTGGTCAAGGTAATTGCCACCCAGTCCGGTGAGGTGATCCGGCAGCTTCCGTCGGAACTTGCGCTCAAACTCGCGCAAAGCCTCAGTGAAGCCAGCAGCCTGCTGTTCGATGATCAGGCATAGGCTGGCATGATTTTTGTTGCTGTCGGCCCCTTGATGGATTTATCCGCCAAGGATCCGGCGGTTACTGAACAAGGAGAGCAATGATGGCAGGTACAACAGTCAGCGGTATTGGCTCGGGCATCGATACCCAGGCAATCGTCGATTCCCTGGTGGCCGCGCAGAAGGCGCCGAAGCAGGCGCAGATCAATACCCAAACACTGAAGGCAACCACCACGTTGTCCTCTATCGGCAAGATTCAGTCGGCGCTGGATGCCTTCCGCGGCGCCTTGACCAACATGACCGACACCAACAGTTTCGGTGGCCTCAGCCTGAAGTCTTCGGATGAGAAGGTGGCCACCGTCACCATGGGTACCGGGGCTGCCAACGGTTCGTTCAAGTTGATTGTCGACAAGCTGGCGACTGCGTCGAAGGTGTCAACGAAGGTCTACGCAAATGGCGCCGGCTCTGTAGTCAACGCCACTGGCAGTCCGACCACGTTGACCATGACCCAGAATGGCAAGGCCTACGATTTGAGCGTTCCTGCCGGCGCAACGCTGCAGCAGGTGCGCGATAGCATCAACAGCCAGTTCAGTACGGCAGGCCTGAGTGCCAACGTACTGACCGACGCCACGGGTTCGCGTCTGATCATCACCTCGACCAAGATGGGTGACGGCTCCGACATCACCCTTTCGGGCAATTCGGGCATTGATACTGGCTATACCGTTGTCGATCCGCCGGCGGACGCTGAGTACACGCTGGACGGCATTGCCATGAAGTCCAAGACCAACGACATCACCGATGCCGTCAGTGGTCTCAACATCAAGCTGGTGGGTACGTCGCCTAAAAACGCGACAAGTGGCGAGGTAACAGCGACGGTACTTTCGCTGACTACCAGCTCTACTACGTTGAAGTCGGGCCTCAAGGGTTTCATTGATACCTACAACGCCCTGCTCAAAGTCATGAATGCTGAAACCAAGGTCACCAAAAACGCTGATGGCACCATGACGTCTGCGGCGCTGACCGGTGATGCCACGATGCGTACGTTGATGTCCTCCATTCGTGAGGAGCTCAATGCGGTGTCGGGCAACGGCACCTTGAAATCGCTCGCTGCGTTTGGTGTCACTTCTGCCCAGGATGGCGGTGCGCTGAGCCTGGATGACAAGAAATGGGACAAGGTTGCCTCCACCAATGCGGCGGACCTGACCAGCATCTTCAATGGCAAGGATGGCCTGCTGGCGCGCCTGCAAAAGGTGACCGAGCCGTTTGCCAAAGCCAGTACCGGTACCCTGGCCGAGCGCTCCAAGGTCCTGAGTGAAAGCCTGACCAAGCTCAAGAGTGAGCAGGACACCCTGGATGCCCGGATGGAAGCCCTGCAGAAGAGCCTGCAGGACAAGTACAACAACATGGATACGCTGGTCACCCAACTGCGCCAGCAGCAGAGTTCCGTGCTGAGTACCCTTAATGCGCTGAACAAGTCGAGCAGTGACGATTAAACCGTGAACATTGCATGAAGTCCGGGCATGATGCCCGGCTTCATGTCATCGGCCGGTAAAGTTTTTCACCGCCTGCCCGATACAAGGAATATCTCCCTTAAGCCTGCCCGTCACGAGGTCGCAAGATGAATCCCATGAGAGCCCTTCGTCAGTACCAGAAGGTCAATTCCCATGCCCAGATTTCCGAAGCCACGCCGCACCGCCTGGTGCAGATGCTGATGGAAGGTGGCCTTGATCGCATGGCCCAGGCCAAGGGTGCCATGGCGCGTGGCGACATCGCGGAAAAGGGCCTGATGCTCGGCAAGGCGATTGACATCATCATCGGCCTTCGCGACGGCCTGCAGCCCGAAAAAAGTGAAAACCCGGAGACTGTCGAGAAGCTCGACGCGCTTTATGTCTACATGACTAATCGTCTTATGCAGGCCAATGTCGACAACGATGCCGGCATTATCGACGAAGTTGCCCAGCTGCTGATTACCGTGAAAAGCGGTTGGGACGGCATTGCTGACGCCCAACCTGCCAGCTGACGGCAAGGAGATTACCGTGACCGCACTGCAACGCCTCGATGACACCTGTGATGCCCTGGTCGGCGCCCTGAGCGAGCGTGACTGGGAAGCCATTGCCAAGCTGGATGTGGCGTGCCGCGCCTGCATCGACGAGGTGCTGGAAACCCACGCGGTGGACCAGGCGTTGCTGCGCGAGAAGCTGGAAGGGGTGCTGCTGGTCTACCGCAACCTGATCGACGTGACAACCGGTGAACGCCAGGCAATTGCCGAAGAGATGATGCAGATCAACCAAGCGAAAAATGCTTCGAAGGTTTACCATCTGTTCAGTTAAGATGCGCACAACTTGACAAAAGGCGCCATAAATTTGACTGTGTGGGCCTTTTTGACTTTACTAGTGTCTGTTCTCGAATTCCAGACGTCCGAACACTGACCATTCAGTCGGAATGATGTCGAGCATGCCCCTGCAGGGCGGCGATATGACTAGGGAAGTTGCTATTGCATGTGGCGTGAAACCAAGATTCTGCTGATCGATGACGACAGCGCGCGCCGCCGCGATCTGGCGGTGGTGCTGAATTTCCTCGGTGAAGAAAACCTCGCTTGCTCGAGCCATGACTGGCAGCAAGCGGTCGAGTCGTTGTCTTCGAGCCGTGAAATATTGTGCGTGCTCATCGGCAACGTAGACGCTCCGGGCAATCTCCTTGGGCTCGTTAAGACAGTGGCCGGGTGGGATGAGTTCCTTCCGGTGCTGCTATTAGGTGAAATTTCTTCTGCGGAGTTCCCGGAGGACCTTCGCCGCCGAGTGCTTTCCAACCTGGAAATGCCACCAAGCTACAGCCAGCTGCTGGATTCCCTGCACCGTGCCCAGGTCTATCGCGAGATGTACGACCAGGCGCGCGAGCGCGGCCGTCAGCGCGAGCCTAACCTGTTCCGCAGCCTGGTCGGCACCAGTCGTGCCATCCAGCACGTGCGGCAGATGATGCAGCAGGTGGCCGATACCGACGCCAGCGTGCTGATCCTGGGTGAGTCGGGCACCGGCAAGGAAGTGGTGGCGCGCAACCTGCACTACCATTCCAAGCGCCGCGAAGCGCCGTTTGTACCCGTCAACTGTGGCGCGATCCCGGCCGAGCTGCTGGAAAGCGAACTGTTCGGCCACGAGAAGGGTGCCTTTACCGGGGCGATCACCAGCCGCGCCGGGCGTTTCGAGCTGGCCAACGGCGGTACCCTGTTCCTTGACGAAATTGGCGACATGCCGTTGCCGATGCAGGTCAAGCTGCTGCGTGTGCTGCAGGAACGTACCTTCGAGCGTGTGGGTAGCAACAAGACCCAGAGCATCGACGTGCGCATCATCGCCGCAACGCACAAGAACCTCGAAACCATGATCGAGGACGGCACCTTCCGCGAAGACCTTTACTACCGCCTGAACGTATTCCCCATCGAGATGGCGCCGCTGCGTGAGCGGGTGGAAGACATCCCGTTGCTGATGAACGAGCTTATCTCGCGCATGGAGCACGAGAAGCGTGGCTCCATCCGCTTCAACTCGGCGTCGATCATGTCGTTGTGCCGCCACGGCTGGCCGGGCAACGTGCGCGAGCTGGCCAACCTGGTCGAGCGCATGGCGATCATGCACCCGTACGGGGTGATTGGCGTGTCCGAGCTGCCGAAAAAATTCCGCTACGTCGACGACGAAGACGAGCAGATGGTCGACAGCCTGCGCAGCGATCTGGAAGAACGCGTGGCCATCAACGGCCACACGCCAAACTTCAGCAACCCTGCGATGCTGCCACCTGAAGGCCTGGACCTGAAGGACTACCTCGGTAGCCTGGAGCAGGGCCTGATCCAGCAGGCGCTTGACGATGCCAACGGTATCGTTGCCCGCGCGGCTGAACGTTTGCGTATTCGCCGTACCACCCTGGTCGAGAAAATGCGCAAGTACGGCATGAGCCGCCAAGGTGGCGAGGAGCAGGCGGAGGATTGACGCCGGGGCTGCGTTCGCCTTGGGCTTTCTGGCGTCTGTGAGATCGAGCGCCGCCCGCGCGGCGCATCGCGAGCTGCGCTCGCTCCTACGTTTGTTTCGGGCCAGTCATGCCTGTGACAGGCGCGCGCGGCCGCCTGGTTTGTACGACGCTCTATTGCGCCATGCGCCAAGGCATTCGCGCGCAAATCCCCCAGGAATAATTCGCCGGAAACAAACGTAGGAGCGAGCGCAGCTCGCGATGCGCCGCGCGGGCGGCGCTCGATTTCCACCCCCTATAAATCTCCATTCATGCATTGCGATTGCCACCCTAAAGCAGGCATGCGTTTTGCTTTGCCTAGCATAAAGGGCCAAGGGCCAGTTTTTTGTCGCCGCCCCTCCGACCAATGCGGACCAACAGTACAATGAAAGCAGTCATTCTGGCCGGTGGGCTGGGCACACGCATCAGCGAAGAATCTCACCTGCGCCCCAAGCCGATGATCGAGATAGGCGGCAAGCCGATCATCTGGCACATCATGAAGATCTACTCGCACTACGGCATCAACGACTTCGTCATTTGCCTGGGCTACAAGGGCTATGTGATCAAGGAGTACTTCGCCAACTACTTCCTGCACATGTCGGACGTGACCTTCGACATGGCCGAAAACCGCATGGATATCCATAACCGCCACGCCGAGCCATGGCGGGTGACGCTGGTGGATACCGGTGAAAACACCGCCACCGGCGGCCGCCTGAAGCGTGTTCGCGATTACGTTGGCAATGAAACCTTCTGCCTCACTTACGGCGACGGTGTGTCCGACGTCGATATTCCGCGCCTGATCGAATTCCACCGCCAGCACGGCAAGATGGCCACAGTTACCGCTGTACAGCCGCCGGGTCGCTATGGCGCCCTGGACGTGCACGGCGAGCAGGTGCGTGGCTTTCAGGAAAAGCCGGCGGGCGACGGTGCCTGGATCAATGGCGGCTTCTTCGTGCTTGAACCGGCCGTGCTCGAATACATCCAGGGCGATGCCACCACCTGGGAAGACGAGCCCATGCGCCGTCTGGCCGAAGACGGCCAGCTGATGAGCCACTTGCACCGTGGCTTCTGGCAGCCGATGGATACCCTGCGTGATCGCACGCTGCTTGAAACCCACTGGCAAAACGGCGACGCAGCATGGCAGCTATGGCGCTGAACCCGGCATTCTGGGCAGGGCGCCGCGTCCTGCTGACCGGGCATACCGGTTTCAAGGGCGGCTGGCTGGGCGTGTGGCTGCGCCAGCTTGGCGCCGAGCTGCGCGGTTTCGCCTTGCCTGCCGCCACCACGCCATCGCTGTGGCAGGTTGCGCAACTGCAGCAGCAGATTCCAGGTGATTTCGCCGATATCCGTGATGCCTCGGCCCTGGCCCGTGCCCTGCAGGATTTCCAACCTGAGCTGGTGCTGCACCTGGCAGCTCAGCCGCTGGTGCGCGAATCCTACCGTGCACCAGGCGACACCTACGCCACCAACGTCATGGGTACGCTCAACCTGCTGGAAGCGGTGCGTGCCACGCCCTCGGTACGTGCGGTGCTGGTGGTGACCACTGACAAGTGCTACGACAACCGCGAGTGGCCCTGGCCCTACCGCGAGCAGGATGCCCTGGGCGGCTTCGACCCCTATAGCAGCAGCAAGGCCTGCGTCGAACTGCTGTGCGCCAGCTACCGCGACTCGTTCCTGCGCTCCGCCGGCGTGGCCCTGGCCACGGCACGTGCTGGCAATGTTCTGGGGGGCGGGGACTGGTCTGCCGAGCGCTTGCTGCCGGATATCTTCCGCGCCTGGCAAGACGGTGAAGAAGTGGTCTTGCGCTATCCCCATGCGACCCGCCCCTGGCAGCACGTGCTCGACCCGCTGATGGGCTACCTGCAGCTGGCGCAGGGCTTGCTCACAGACGCCGAGCGATACGCAACTGCCTGGAACTTCGGCCCGGACAGCGCAGGCCTGGCTACCGTCGGCGAAATCGTCCGTCGTCTTGCCCTGCGCTGGCCGGGCGAGGCGCGCTGGTCGGTCGCCGGCGATGCCCAGCCGCATGAAGCCGGTTTGCTGGCACTGGATTCCAGCAAGGCGCGGCAAGTGCTTGGCTGGGCACCGCGCTGGTCGCTGGATGAAACCCTGAAACATACCCTGGACTGGCACCTGGCCTGGCGCGTAGGGCGTGACATGAAAATCGTTACCCGCGAGCAGATCGCGGCTCACCAAGGCGGAACCCATGAGTGACAGTACGGCGCAGCAGTTGCGCCAACAGATTGCCGAACTGGTCGGGCGCTATGCCGAGCTGCAGATGGCACCCAAAACTTTTGTCGCAGGGCAGAGCAGCGTGCCGCCCTCCGGCAAGGTGATCGGCGCCGGCGAGTTGCAGTCCATGACCGAGGCCGTGCTGGACGGCTGGTTGACCACCGGCCGCTTCAACGAGGCGTTCGAGAAGCGCCTGGCCAAGTACCTGGGGCGTCGCTGCGTACTCACCACCAACTCCGGCTCGTCGGCCAACCTGCTGGCGTTTTCCGCGCTGACTTCGCCACGCCTTGGCGATCGGGCGATCAAGCCGGGTGACGAGGTGATCGGCGTTGCTGCTGGCTTCCCCACCACCGTCAACCCGATCCTGCAGTTCGGCGCGGTACCGGTGTTCGTCGATGTCGAGATGGGCACCTACAACATCGACCCGGCGCTGATCGAAGCGGCCATCGGCCCGAAGACCAAGGCCATCATGTTGGCCCACACCCTGGGCAACCCCTTCGACCTCAGCGTTGTTCGCGCCCTGTGCGACAAGTACGGCCTGTGGCTGATCGAAGACTGCTGCGATGCCCTGGGTTCCACTTACCAGGGCCGCATGGTTGGCGGCTTTGGCGATATCGGCACCCTCAGCTTCTACCCGGCGCACCACATCACCATGGGTGAGGGCGGCGCAGTGTTTACCGACTCGCCGTTGCTCAAGCGCATCATCGAGTCGTACCGCGACTGGGGCCGCGATTGCTACTGCGCGCCAGGCGAGGACAACACCTGCAGCAAGCGCTTCTGCTGGCAAATGGGTGACCTGCCGCAAGGCTACGACCACAAGTACACCTACTCGCACCTGGGCTACAACCTGAAGATCACCGACATGCAGGCCGCCTGCGCCCTGGCGCAGATGGACCGGGTTGATGATTTCGTTGCCGCCCGTAAGCGCAACTTCGCCTGGCTGAGCGACCGACTGGCCGGTTGTGCGGACCAACTGATCCTGCCGCAGGCCACCCACGACAGCGACCCGTCCTGGTTCGGGTATCCGATCACCCTGCGCGATGGCTGTGGAATCAACCGCGTCGAGCTGGTGCGCTACCTGGATGAACAGGGCGTGGGCACACGCTTGCTGTTTGCCGGCAACCTGACCCGCCAGCCCTACATGCAAGGGCTCAACTATCGGGTTTCCGGCGAGTTGCCGGTAACCGACAAGATCATGAGCGACACGTTCTGGATCGGCCTGTGGCCGGGCTTGAGCGACGCCCACCTGGAACATGCGGCCAGTCACATCGAAGCCTGGCTCAACCGAGGATCCCAATGATGAGCACCCCTACCGCCAGCGCGGGTACCTTGTTCGACAAACCGCTGTTCATCCTGGAAATGGCGAACAACCACATGGGCGATGTGGCGCATGGCGTGGCGCTGATCCGCGCCTTTGCCCAGGTGTGCAAGGCATTTCCGTTCCGCTTCGCTTTCAAGCTGCAATACCGTGATCTGGACACCTTCATTCACCCGGCGATGCGTGGCCGTGACGATGTGAAGTACATCAAGCGCTTCAGCGAGACGCGCCTGTCCCGTGAGCAGTTCGATAGCCTGGTGGCGGAAATCCGTGCCAACGGTTTCCTCTGCCTGTCCACGCCGTTCGATGAGGCATCGGTGGAGGTAATCGAAGAGCAGCAGCTGGATGCGATCAAGATCGCCAGTTGCTCCATGAGCGACTGGCCATTGCTGGAACGCGTGGTACAGACTCAGCATCCGCTGATCGTTTCCACTGCCGGATCGACCCTGGAAGAGCTCGATCGCCTGGTCAGTTTCCTTGCCCATCGGGAAAAGAACTTCGCCATCCTGCATTGTGTAGGCGAGTACCCGACCGCCGATGCCAACATGCATCTGTCGCAGGTGGATTTTCTGCGCCGGCGTTATCCGGGCGTGCGTGTGGGCTTTTCAACGCACGAGAACCCGGACAATACCGATATCGTCAAGATTGCACTGGCCAAGGGCGCGCGCATCTTCGAAAAGCACGTCGGCTTGCCTACCGAGCAGTTCCCTCTCAACGCTTATTCGGCAAGCCCGGAGCAGGTTCGGCGCTGGCTGGAAGCCGCGCAGTATGCCTTGCTGCTCTGCGGTGAAGGCGAGCAGCGCTTGCCGGTAAACGAGAGTGAAGTCGCCAGCCTGCGCTCCCTGCGTCGTGGCGTATTTGCGCGCAGGGCCATTGCCGCGGGCGAGGTGGTACAGGCAGACGATGTGTATTTCGCTTTCCCGCCGCAGGATGGGCAGATCACTGCCAATGACTGGTCGAAATACGCCACCTTCACAGCCCAGGCGGATATTCCCGAGCATGCACCGCTGAGCACGCAGAACAGCACGCGGCGCGATGTGCGTGACAAGGTCTGGGAGATTGTCCAGCGCGTTCGGGCGCAGCTGAGCAGCAGCCACGTGGTGGTGCCGGGCCGAGTGGACCTGGAAATATCCCACCACTATGGCCTGGATCATTTCGACGAGGTCGGTTTGACCATGCTCACGGTGGTCAACAGGGGTTACTGCAAGAAGCTGCTGATGCTCCTGCCGGGTCAGCAGCACCCGGAGCAATATCACCAGCGCAAGGAAGAGACCTTCCACGTCCTGCATGGCGAGCTGACGCTGCAGCTGGACGGTGTAAATCGTGCCTGCCGCCCGGGCGATGTGGTCACTGTCGAGCCAGGTGTTCGCCATGCCTTCCACAGTGAGGAAGGGGCAATCATCGAAGAGCTGTCTTCCACGCATTTCAGCAATGATTCGTTCTATACCGACGAAGCGATCAATGCCAATCGCGACCGTAAAACCCTCTTGAGCTATTGGATGGACTGACGTGCCTACCCCCTATCGTGTTGCTGACTACATTGCTGACTTCATCGCCGATCTGGGGGTGGAGCACGTCTTCCTGTTGCCAGGCGGAGGTGCCATGCACCTCAACGACGCGGTCGGCAAGCACCCCAACCTGGATGTAGTGGCATGCCACCATGAGCAGGCCGCCGCGATTGCTGCCGAAGCCTACTGCCGCATCAACGAGAATATCGGTGTGGCCATGGTCACAACCGGCCCGGGTGCGACCAACGCCGTGACTGCCGTTGCCGGCGCCTGGATCGAGTCGGTGCCGTTACTGGTCATCTCCGGCCAGGTCAAGCGTGCCGACCTGCTGCGTGGCGCGCCACTGCGGCAGAAAGGCGTGCAGGAAGTGGACATCGTCAGTGTGGTCGAGCCGATCACCAAGTACGCGGTAACCATCCAGCAGCCAGAAGACATTCGCCGGGAGTTGGAGCGAGCCGTCTTTGTGGCACGAGATGGCCGTGCCGGCCCGGTATGGATCGACGTACCGCTGGACGTGCAGGGCGCGCCGATTGATCCCGACAGCCTGGTGGGTTGGGACGAGCCCGCTGCACCCGTTGCAGCGCTGGAGGCATCAACGCTGCAGCAGATCCGCAGCTTGCTTCAGGATGCCCAGAGGCCGCTGATCCTCGCCGGCCACGGGGTTCGCCTGAGCGGAGCGGCAGCAGCGTTTCGTGATCTGATCGAGTCCATGGGCGTGCCACTGGTGACGACCTGGAACGCAATGGATCTGCTGCCCCATGAGCACCCGCTGTATGTGGGGCGGCCAGGTGTGGTAGCGCTGCGTGCACCGAACTTCGCGGTACAGAATGCCGACCTGCTGATCACCCTCGGCTGTCGCCTGGACAACATCATCACCGCCTACGCACCACGCGACTTTGCGCGCAATGCACGCAAGATCGTCGTGGATGTGGATGCCAACGAGATCGCCAAGCTCGACATGGATATCGATGTCGCCGTTACCAGCGACGCCGCCAGCTTCGTCGACACACTGGCTGCTTCTCTGAAAGGTGCTTCGTTCAGCCGGCCACAATGGTTGGAACGTTGCCGCGACTGGAAAGCGCGCTATGGCGTCAACGACGGCAAGCCCTTCGCCGCCAGCGGGCCGATCAGCCACTTCCAGTTTGCTGATTCGCTTTCCAATGCAGTGCCGGAAAATACCTTGGTCAGCACCGGCAGCTCCGGGCTGGCGGTCGAAGTGTTCTACACCGTATTCCGCAATCGTCCTGGCCAGCGGGTATTCCTGACCTCGGGTCTGGGGGCGATGGGTTACGGCCTGCCAGCTGCGATTGGTGCTTGCTTTGCCAACGGCTGCAAGCCGATGGTGGCGGTGGAGAGTGATGGCAGCCTGCAACTGAATATTCAGGAGCTGGCCACGCTACGCGGTTTCAACCTGCCGATCTGCCTGGTGGTGATGAACAACGGCGGTTATGCCTCGATCCGCAATACCCAGCGCAACTACTTCGAAAGCCGCTATGTCGGCACAGGCCCTGAAGCAGGCTTGTGGATGCCGGACCTGGAAGAACTTGCGCGTGCCTACCATTTGCCGTTCAAGCGTATCAGCGATGCCGCCGAACTGGACCAGGGCCTGGCCGAGGCCATGCAAATGCCGCGACCGATGATCCTGGAAGTCCTGTTGATGAAGGACGAGGCATTGAGCCCGAAAGTCGCCGCGATTCCGCAGGCCGATGGTTCGATGACCTCCATGCCGCTGGAGGATATGTCGCCCTTGCTGCCGCTGGCAGTACTGGAGGAAGAAATGGCTGGCAACATCGCCCCGGTATCGCGCCAGGTTCGGCAGCAGGTCAAGTGATGAAGCGCCACGTCCTGTTCGACTTCGACGGCACCTTGGTTGACTCCGCGCCGGCCATTCTGGCCTGCTTTGCCCGTGCGCTGAAGGCACACGGCCTGCAGGCCATGTGCCCTATAGACGCCAGTCTGATCGGGCCACCCTTGCGCCAGACGCTGGCGACACTCAGCGGTAGTAGCGACGCAGCATTGCTTGATGCCCTGAGCGCTTCGTTCAAGGACATTTACGACTCCGAAGCCTGCCTGGAAACGGCCGCTTATGAAGGGTGCCAGGCGGCCTTGGAACAGCTGCGCGCGCAGGGCTTCAGTCTGTCCATCGCGACCAATAAGCGGTTGCTGCCAACCCAGCGCATCATTGCGGCATTAGGTTGGCAAGGGCTGTTCAGCGAAGTGTATGCCAGTGACTCCTACCCTGATCGCTATTCGGACAAGGCCGGCATGATCGCTGCCTTGCTGGAGGATGGCGGCATTGCAGCGCAATCGGCTCTCTACATTGGCGATACCGTCGCAGACGGTCGTGCAGCGGCGGCCAATGGTGTCGAGTTCTGGCCCGTCGCTTGGGGTTATGGTCAATTTGCCAGTCATGAGCAGCCATTGCCTTCGCCGCAAAAGTTGCTGGAACGCCTGGTGCGCGCATGATGACAACCACGACAGCCAGTGCATGCCCCTGCTGCGGATCCATCGAGATGCTGTTGCCCAGCCCTGCGTACACACCCTGCCGGCTGTGCGGGCATCGTTGGCGGCTGCCGATGGACCAGGCGGGCTACTATGAAACGCTGGTTGCACGTAACGATCTGAACACACCTTGGTTCAAGCGCAAGATGCGTGAGCGCGTCGCTGCGGTTACTGACATGCTGCAAACGGGCAGGGAGCGCGTGCTCGAAGTCGGCTGCGCGGAAGGTGAACTCGGGCGTGAGATCAAGGCGCGCTTTGCCGTCACCTATGAGGGTGTGGAGTTGTCGCAAGACAGGGTGCTGGCCGAGCAGAAGCTTGACCGCGTCTTCCATACGCCGACCAGCCAGATCGAGGCAGCGCCGTACCAGTTGATCGTGTCCTTTCATGTGCTGGAGCATATCGCCCGACCCGAGCAGGAGCTTGCGGCCTGGTCGAGTCTTCTTGGTGCAGACGGGCGTGTGCTGATCGAGGTGCCGAACCAGGCGGGGCATCCGCTGCTGGCCAGTGATCGTAATCTCGAGCACCTGCACCAGTTCACTCCGGCGTCGCTGACCCTGCTGCTTGCACGTTGCGGCTTTAGTTGTGATGGGGTGTCAGTGGGGCATTACGAATCACCGGTCTACCCGGACTCGATCCGCATCGTCGCCCGCCTGCAACTTGGGGCAGAGCGCCGCGAGCAGCTTCTGCTGCAGCGTTTTCGTGAAAGAACCGGCGGCCCGTTCCTGGTGTACGGAATTGGCGGCGACTACCTCAATTACCTGGCACCGTTAGCCGAGTTGCTGGATATCCACGCCTTGCTGGACTCATCCAAAGCCAAATGGGGGCAACGCCTGGGTAAACACGTGGTGTATGCCTACGACCCGCAAGCGCATGCGGAATTACCCATCGTCATCTGCTCCATCCGCTTCGCCGCAGAAATCCGTCAGCACCTGCTCAACCTCGGGATTGCAGCGCAGCGTATCATCGGTCTGGATAGCATCTATGAAGACGCCTGATTCCATTCTCGCCGGGGATTTGAGCGGTATTCTCGCCGCCCCGTTGCCTTGGGAGGCCCTGTACGGTCGTCACATCCTGGTCACTGGGGCCTCGGGTTTTATCGGTGGGCACGTAGTCGAGGCCCTGGCCTGGCTCAAGCGAGTTCAGCCCCAGGCGAACCTGCATGTGTATGCCCTGGCTCGCGACCTGGAAAAACTGCGTCAACGCATGCCTTGGCTGGATATGCCTGGTGAAGTGACGCCCCTGATCCAGGATGTCACCCAGCCCTGCGGCCTTGCTGCGCCGCTGGACTTCATCATCCATGCCGCCAGCCCTGCCAGCCCCAAGGACTATCTGCAGCGGCCGGTCGATACGATTCGCGCCAATACCGACGGCACCGGGGCACTGCTTGAACTGGCCCTGGAAAAGCAGGCACGTTTCCTGTTCCTCAGCAGCGGTGCGGTGTACGGCGACAATCCCTGGCAGACCGATGCGATCGCGGAAGGTGATTTTGGCCGTGAAGACCCGTTGGCTCCACGGGCCTGCTATGGCGAGAGCAAGCGCCTGGCCGAAACCCTGTGCCGGGCCTACCACACCCAGTACGGTGTGGATGCCAGGATCGCGCGAATTTCCCATTGCTATGGGCCGGGTATGCGTCTGGATGATGGCCGGGCGATTTCCGATCTGCTTGCAGATGTACTTCACAATCGGGATATCCAGTTGGACTCCGATGGAAGCGCCTCGCGTCCGTTCTGCTACGTCTCCGATACCGTGCTCGGACTGTTCCACATCCTGTTTCAGGGTGAAGCGGGCCACGCCTATAACGTTGGTGAAACGCAGGAAACCAGCATCCTGGAATTGGCCGAAAAGTTGATTGCCTCAGCCGGTAAGGCAGGGCAGCTCATGGTCAGGCCGAAGGCGCGCAGTGGTCCGGCGCCCGCCGTGAGAAGCGCCGGGCATTTCAATATCGACAAGATCCGCGCTTTGGGGTGGGCGCCACTCACATCTCTGGATGTGGGTCTAACCAGACTCTTGCAGGCCAATACATGAACGCTCCCGATTCGCGTCCGACTCTGATTGGTTACCTTCCCCCGCCCGAGGGGATTAAAAAGACAGGGGCCAATTACCAGTATCATTCCCAATTTATCAACATTGGGGATATTGTTTACGCCCATGCCGGCGCGCTGTTGACTTCGGGGCGCAATTTTGAGGCCTGGAACTTTCGGATGACCGCAGAAGAGGTCAATGAACGATTCTCCAAGGTGATATTTTTCATCCCTTGCAGGATTGCGCCGCCTCCGTATGACCAGGATGGTTATCCTTACGCCTACGTTACGGACTTTATCGAAAAACTGAAGATTCCTTTTTTCAGCCTTGGCGAATCCATTCAAGCCAGGGAGTACGATTATCAGCCTGGGTTCCACAAGCAGCTTTCGCCTGCGGTGGTCCACTATCTGAATGTGATCGCTGATAGGTCGCCGGTGGTGGGGACGCGCGGCTATTATTCAGCGGACGTGCTGGATAGCCTCGGGATCAAGAATGCCGTTCCCTTAGGCTGCCCATCCCTCTACTTGAATGGCCCTGCGCTGCGCACATCCTTGCTGGAGGTGCCGAGCAACCCTGAAAAGGTTGCGGTGTGCTACTCGAACTATCAGGGCAATCGGCATAGCCGGATCGACGACTTTCTTCGCCTGGCCAGTGAGCAGGATTATTACTATGTCGAGCAGGTCTTTGGCCTGCTTGTGCAGGCGCTCTATTACCCTGGGAAGGTCAGCGGGGCCGATATCCACGCGGCGCGGCGGTTCTACAAAGACTTGGCGCCTGTGCTTGCCTTGTTGAAACAAAAGCGCGTTCGCTACTTTACAAACTACAGCCTGTGGAAGGAATTCCTCGGGTCGATGGATTTTGTGTTTGGGGCCAGAATGCACGGTTTGACGCCGGCGCTACATGCCGGCAAACCTGCCGTGTTCATTGCGCACGATTCAAGGGTGCGGGAAATGTGCGAGTTCTTTTCACTCCCGTTTGTGGCGGAACATGAGCTGCCCGCGTCAATGGATATCAACTTCTTCTTGTCACGCTGTGACTACACCGCGACGCTTTCGCAGTATCAGGATGCGTATGCGCGATTCGTTCAGACGCTGCGCGCGCTTGGGCTGGACGGCAATATCGATGCAGCGGGTTCGATTATTGACTGTTGGGAGCCCGCGCCTGACGTGCAGGTGGCCGGCGAGGAGCGAGTCCCCCGTTACTCACCCGAAGAAATGTTCAACCTGGAGCAGCAACTTGCTATTTGCGCCGGGATTCCGGACGAGACCTTTGAGAAGCTTGCCCAGATCAGTGGTATTTCCCAACGGTGGTACCGTTCTCGTCTCAATACATAGGCAGGCTGAGACCGCTTTTTTGCGGCCAGTGACTGTTGCGTTTTTTCGGTTTTGGCAAGGCCGTTGGTAAAGTTCAGGGTAGGCGATATGAGAGCGTGTGAAATTTGTGGCGCAAGCCATCTAGAGCAACTGCACCGTCAGCACTTTCTGTTCCCGGGGCTTCCCCAGGCAGTGCATTACGATGTGGTGGCCTGTCGCGACTGCGGTTTTGCCTACGCCAGCGACATTCCGGATCAGACGGCGCTCGATCAGTTCTATCAGAACGTCGAGCATCACCTGCATACCGACCTGCCGCCCGGGTTAGCACGTATTCATGGCGATTTCTTCCACTTCGTCCAGCAACATGCAGACTTGGCAAGCGACGCTCGCATTCTCGATATCGGTTCGGGCATGGGGCATTTCCTTGCACATTTCAAACAGGCAGGCTTCCACCGCTTACTCGGCATGGAGCCCAGCCCAGCTGCAGCCAAGCTGGCGCACGAAATCTACGGAGTAGAGATCAGAAGCGCGACCGTGGATGCTTTCGTCACTCAAGAGCGCTTCCAACTGATCAGCCTTTGCGGCGTGCTGGAGCATATTGCCGACCTGCGCAACAGCATGGCGAAAATTGCGGCGCTGGTGGCGGACGATGGCTATCTGTTCATTGCCGTGCCCGATGCCGAGGCCTTCGGCAAGACGCCGCCGGCTGAGCCCTTCCTCGAGTTTGCGCTGGAACACATCAACTTCTTCAGTGCTGCCAGCCTCGACAACCTGCTGGCTGCTAACGGCTTCGAGAAAGTGATGGTGATCTCCCAGCACAACGATTTCTACGACAACCATTACTTGCTGGCCATGTACCGCAAGACGGCCAAGGCAGCGAAGCGCTTCACGGTTGATGCGGTGGCGGCTGATAGCCTGCGCAGTTATGTCGAGCTGTCGCGGCAGGTATTACGCCCCGTCGAAGCGCTGGCCCAGCAATTACAGGCCAGTGCCGAGCCGGTGCTGATCTGGGGCGCTGGCGCGCTTACCAGCCGGTTGCTCTGCGATACCCAGCTGGGCAAGGCCAATATCTGCGGCATCGTCGACCGGAACAGGAACCTGCAGGGCAAATCCCTGCTCGGTGTGACCATTACCGGCCCCGATGAGCTGGCGCAGCACCAGGGGGCCACGGTCTTCATTGCCAGTACCACTTACGCTGCAGAGATCCGCGACACACTGACCCAGCAACATCACTGGCGCGGCAGAATCCTCAGCCTCGCAACCGGAGCCCGGTAATGCCGATGAACACGCTCAACCACATCCGTACGGCCTATGAGGCCGGGGGCTCTGCCAAGCAGGATTACATCGAGGCCATTCACGCGCGGCACGCCAGCCTGTTCGAGTACCCCGAGTTTATCGCCGGTACCGATGTGGAGTCTTTGCGCATTCTGCCAGAGGGCATCTTCGTGCGTTCCCGCTCGCAGCAGATCGAGTTGTTTCTGGACCCCCAGGACCAGCATCTGGTGCCCTGTACCCTGATGAACTTCCGTGCCTATGAAACACAGGAAACCGAGTTCCTCAAAGCCATCACCCAGGAAAACGCGGTGATTCTGGACATCGGCGCCAACTGCGGGTGGTATGCCCTGGCGCTGGCTCGGCATTGCCCGTCGGCGCGGATTCACGCCTTCGAACCGATCCCCCATACCCATGAGATTCTCGAGCGCAACATCCGCCACAACGGCTTGTTCAACATAGAGGCGCACCGGCTGGCCTTTTCAAACCAGCAGGCGACGCTGGAGTTTCTCTACACGCCCAACTGCTCCGGCGCCACTTCCCAGGTCCTGGCCGGGCAACCGGGCCGCCAGGAAAGCCTGCAGAAGGTGTCCTGCCCGGCCACGACGCTAGATAGCTTCTGCGCGCAGCATGAGTTGGCCCCCCAGATCATCAAGTGCGATGTGGAAGGGGCGGAGTTGATGGTGATCCAGGGTGGCGAGGCGATGCTCGCCCAACACAAACCGGTGATTCTGATCGAGCTGTTGAGAAAGTGGGCCAGGAAGTTCGACTACCACCCTAACGAGGTGGTGGAGCGGCTCGGTGGTCTTGGCTACCAGGCTTACACCCTGAGCGAAGAGGGGCTACGCCCGTGCCCTGGCATTGACGAGGAAACCCAGGAAACCAACTTTGTCTTTCTACACGGGCAGAAGCACCGTGAGATCCCTGATCTGGTGCGGTCGTTGCCATGAACCCAGCCATTCCGTCGCTGACCGTTGCACTGCTGACCTACAATCGACTGCACTACCTCGAGCAGTCCATCGCTGCCGTCCTGGCCCAGAGCTATGAGGATTTCGAGCTGCTGGTACTCGACAATGGCAGCAGTGACGGGACTGCGGAGTTTATCCTGCGCTTGCAGGACCCGCGAATCCGCTACGTCAGGAATTCCCGCAACATCTCCAGTGTGGAGTTCAACTGCCGTTCGGCTTATCACCTTGCCCTTGGGCGACGGGTGATCGTGACCCATGACGATGACGTCATGGAGCGAGACATGCTTGAACGGCAGATGCGTTTCATGGATTGCCATCCAGAAGTGCGGCTGGTGTGGACTCGCGTCACTGACATTGATCAGGATGGGGGTGCGCTAGTCGGCGAACACACCCTGCCTGAATCGGAGCGAGTCTTCGCTCCCGGGGAATACATCAGCAGTTTTCTCAAGGAGCGGTTGTGGCCTATGCCCAGCGGCGTGATGCTGGAGCGGGCCGTACTGCCCAGCTTCTATGCGGTACACGCGTGCCTCGGCGACGCGGCTGCCCACAAGAAAACGTTGGAGACGGCAGGAATCGAGGACGTGTTGATGCCGGCGCGCATCAACCGCCGGCATGCTATCGGTTTCCTCGATCAGCCGTTGCTGCGCCGTCGGCTGCACACCAGGCAGTTCTCCCATGTGGCAAGTCTGTCGCTACCCGGGGTCGCTCTCTATCGAGACCTGAAGCACATTGCCAGGGGCGTGCCTGGTCTGGAGGTAGAGGCCCTTCATTTTGATGCCTACGTGGCGCGCTTTGCGATTCAGGAAGCCATTACCACCGAGGTGGATCAGGCGATCGACAAGCACATTCTGAAGAAGATTGGTAAAACGGCCGACAGCCTGCAGCGCAACATGGAGCGGGCCCCCGACGCCTTTCTGGCGGGCTTGCCGGTCTTCCTGCTGGCCCGGCTTCTGTTGCTGGGCGACCAGGTGTGCCCGCTGGACAAGTTGTCGGTTTCCGGGCATGCCAGCGCTACCCGGCAACTTCTGAAATGGACGCGCAAAACCGTTGAAAACCCAGGCTCGAGCATTCTGGCCGGCCTGGAAGGGCGCAGGATCATCATCTTTGGTAGCGCCTTCATCGCCGCATTGCTGATTCTTGAAGCCAGAAACAAAAGTGGACAGGTCGTCGCCTGTGTCGACTCCAACCTCAATCGCCAGGGCACGCAAATGCTCGGCGTGCCCATCCAGCCCTTGGCCTGGATGAGTGAGCAAGTGGGACAGGACGATGTCGTGATCATCAGCTCCGAGCGGGACCATGAACATTACATCGAAGCGCTTGTCCGCCAACATCTCACGGCGCCGGCACGCATCGTGTCGTGGAAAGAGCTGACGGAATCTGCGTGATTCAGGGCATAGAGGCTTCGTGCCGACAGGCGCCGTGTCGCTTGACGCAAGCGAGCAACATTTTTTGGGGGAAGTGACAGCATGACGAATTGGGCTTTGATCGCGGGTGGACGTTGTACCGGGCAACCTTGGCGAGTGCTGGTTGCCGGGTTTTGCCTGGACGATGAGCAGGCCTTCCTGCTGTCCGATGCGCACTGGCAAGAACTGCAACGACAATTGCCGCTGCAGCCCCTGGCGGCCTATGGTTTGGGCAATGGGATGGTGTTCGAGCGAGCTACCGAAGCCGCCGCAGAGTGCGATGGCGTCTTTCTGATTGCCCACCCTCGTCAAGCCAATGCCTTGTTCGCGTTGCCGTCACAGGCGCGGCGTTATCTGCTGCTACGTTCTTCCGAGCAATTTGCGGCGCTAAAGGACGATACCTGCTTCAGCAAGGTTCTGATTCCGGCGAAGGGAGAGCCTGTCAGTACTTCGAGGGTGCACATCGATTACTTGAAAACTCCCGATGCGCCCGGATCCGATGCGCAAGCGTGGCCACTGACGCGAGAAGCTGAAGACCGCGACCATTCCAGGAATTACCATTGTTCAGCGGACTTCTGGCTCTATAAAGTCACCACTGCAATCGCTGATGATGCTGCTGCCGTACGGCAGTTCGAGCCGCTGCTGAGTGTCGTTATTCCGACGTACAACTATGGGCGCTATCTTGCCCAGTGTGTTCAGTCGGTGCTCGATCAGGGTGTGGACAATATCGAGATCCTGGTGCTGGACAACGCTTCCACGGACGATACCGCCGAGGTAATGGCGGCATTCGCGGGCAACCCGAAAGTGCGTTACATCCGCAACCGATACAATTACGGCCCGGGTTACAACTGGCGAAATGGCCTGCGTATCGCACAGGGCCGTTATTTCACGTTCCTTTCCGCCGACGACTATTTCAATCCGGGCCATCTGTCGCGTCTGTTGCCTACGCTGGAGAGCCAGCCCAACGTGGCGGTTGGCTATACCGGCATTCGCTGGGTCGATGGTTCGGGGCAGGCATTGAACCAGCCTCGTCACCCCGGCTACCGCAATGGCGACTATGTCGGCGGGCGTAATGAAGTCGCTGATCTGCTGATCTACGACAGCTACATGACGCCTTCGGCCGTCATCTACCGGCGTGAGGTTTTTTGCCGGGTCTGGAATCCAGGCAACAGCTACGGTGCCGGCGACTGGGAAATGGTCGTGCAGATGGCGGAGCGTTACCCCGATTTCGCCTACGTCGATATGCCGGGTGTCAGCTATCGCTGGCATGGTGCGCAGTATTCGAGCGGGTTTTATGCCTCCAGCGAGCCATTGATGGGGCACCTTGCCATTGTCGAGGGGGTATTCGAGCGCAATGCGCAGCATCACCTTCACGGGCGTGAGCGCGAGGTGGCGGGGCACCTCAAGCGGCGTCTGGATCTGTATCCTGACGAGCAGGGTTCCGAACTGGGGGCCCGGGCACGCCGGCTTTGCGAGCGCCTGGAAGAACAGGCGCGGCAGCAAGAGCAGACGTTGTTCTCAGTTATCCTGACCACCTTCAACCGCCCGCAATTGCTCAAGGATGCGCTGAACAGTATTGCTCATCAGTCCTTCAAGGACTTTGACGTCATTCTGGTCAATGACAATGGCGAGCCGGTCGAGTCGCTGCTGGCTGACTACGAGTTCCCCATCACCTATATCCGCCAGGGTCGTAATCGCGGCCCGGCCGCTGCCCGTAATACCGCTTTGCATCTGGCCCGTGGCCGGTATGTCGTTTATCTGGACGACGACGACCTGTACCTGCCTGACCACCTTGAAACACTGGCCAAAGCGCTGGATACCCACCCCGACAGTGTGGTGTACACGGATGCAGTGTTCATTCAGGAAACGATTGCGGCGGGCAAGCGGACCGAGGTGGCGCGTGAACAACGCTATCCACACGAGGCCTACTCCCGGGAGCGTTTGCTGGTAAACAACTACATCCCGATCAACACGTTTGCCTGCCCACGCGCGCTTGCCCTTGCGGTGGGCGACATCGACGAGTCGCTGGCAGGGTTGGAAGATTGGGATTTCCTCATGCGCCTGAGCGCGCGAAGCGCCTTCCATCATGTGCGCAGCGAGACGGTGGAAGTCCGTATGCGCCGGGACGACAATGCACCTGCACGACGCTCCGAGCAGGCACTGAAAGATTACCCAGCGCTTTATCGCGAGTTGTATGCTCGCCATGGCGACGTTGGCAGCGAAGAAGTACAGCGCGGGCGCCAGCAAATGCTGGAGCATCTGGGTGGCAAGCCCAAGGCGTTGACACTGCAAACCTGGCTGGCCGAACGCGTTCCGGATGCCATGCAGAGTCGCCTGATCGAACAGCGTCTGCAGGCCCATCAGGGCGGCCCTGTGATCGGCATTATCGTGGTTGACGCTGATGGGCACACAGATGCATTGAAAGCCTCTCTGCAAAGCCTGAGTAGCGATCACTGCCTCTATTCCACTTTGAAAATTGTGGCGCTGACAACGGGCGAGGCACCCGCGACTTCGGCGCAGGACAAGCTGCATTTCATGCGTCTGACCGATGCCAGCCTGAGCGATCAGCTGAACCAGGCAGTTCAGGCGGGTGAGTTCGACTGGTTCATGCTGGTAGAGGCGGGGAGTGAGTTCACTGCGAGCGGCTTGCTGATTGCCGCGCTTGATCTGTTGGCGGCGCCTGGCTGTCGGGCCGTTTATGGTGATGAAGGGTTGCGTTCCGATGGAGCGGAAATGGGCGCTGCGCTGCGCCCTGACGTCAACCTTGATCTGCTGCTCAGTTTGCCGGCGAGCCTGTCACGCCACTGGCTGTTCAACCGGCAGGTGTGGCTGGAAATGGGCGGCTTCCGCCAGGAGGCGGGCCAGGCATTCGAGCTGGATTACATCCTGCGCCTGATCGAGTCCGCTGGCTTCGAGGGGCTGGGGCATATCAGCGAGCCGTTGTTGATCTGTGATGCCCCGTCGCTGCGCGATTGCCCGGACGAACGCGGGGTCATTCAGCGCCATCTGCATGCACGCGGTTTTGCCCAGGCGCGTGTCGGGTCTCGTCTGCCAGGGCGTTATGATCTCGACTATGGCGCCCCCGGCGACGCACCGGTCAGCATCCTCATTCTGCTCCAGGGCAACAGCACTGAGCGGGTGCAGCGTTGCATGGAAACCATTCTGGAGAAGACCACCTATCGAAACTACGAGGTGCTGTTGCTGGCACCGGACAATGCCGGCCCGGCAGTGAACAGCTGGCTCGATAACGTTGCCAGGCTTGGCACCGATGCGATTCGCTGCATGCGTTTCCCGGCTGGCATGGCGCCTGTGCAAATGCGCAACCAGGCCGCCGGGCAGGCCCGTGGTGATTTCCTGCTGTGGCTGGACGAAGGCGCTGCGGTGCTCGATAGCGATTGGTTGCAGCAAATGCTTAACCACGGCATGCGTCAGGAAGTCGGCGTTGTGGGGGCCAAACTGGTAGCAGGGGACGCCACCATCAGCCATGCCGGCTTCGTGCTGGGGCTCAATGGCCCTGTTGGCGAGGCCTTTGCCGGACAGCCGATGGACGCGTCCGGCTATCTGCAGCGCCTGCAAGTGGACCAGAACTATGTCGCCGTGAGCGGCAAGTGCCTGCTGGTGAACAAAAGCCTGTTCCTGGAGGCGGGCGGTTTCGACGAGTCCCCCGAGTTGCAGCGCTGGACGGATGTTGATCTGTGCCTGCGCCTGCACCGTGGCGGCTACCTGAACGTGTGGACGCCACGTGTTCAGTTGCTGCTCAGTGAAGATGCGGTGACGCCCGCCACCGCCGCAGAAGAAGATGCCTTGTATGACCGCTGGCTGCCTGTACTGGCCCGCGACCCGCTCCACAACCCGAACTTCTCGCTGTCTTCCAACAATGGCCTCGGCCTGGCGCCCTCCGGTCTGAGCTGGCGACCGTTGTCGTCCTGGAAACCGCTGCCGACGATCCTCGCCCATGCGGCGGACAGAGGAGGGTGTGGCAACTACCGGGTCATCCAGCCGCTGGATACGCTCAACCGCGAGGGGCTGGCCGAGGGGGTGGTGGCGTGGAATTATCTGGCGCCTGCCGAACTTGAGCGTTATCAGCCCGACAGCATCATCCTGCAGCGCCAGGTTGGCGATGAGCAGATTGAGCATATACGCCGGATGCATGCGTTTTCGCGGGCCTTCAAGGTCTTCGAGCTGGACGACTACCTGCCCAACCTGCCGCTCAAGAGCGTGCACAGGGCGCACATGCCCAAGGACATTCTGCGGTCCATACGTCGCGGTCTTTCCTATGTGGACCGCTTTGTCGTCTCCACGCAGCCGCTGGCCGAGGCCTTCGCCGGCGTACATGGCGATATCCGCGTGGTACCCAACACGCTGGATACCCGCTACTGGAGCGGCCTCAAGGCCCTGCGCCGGCAGTCGCGCAAGCCGCGCGTCGGCTGGGCGGGTGGGGCGAGCCATACGGGCGACCTGGAAGTGATCGGGGACGTGGTCAAGGAATTGGCCAACGAGGTGGAGTGGGTGTTCTTCGGCATGTGCCCGGACAAGCTGCGGCCTTATGTTCATGAGTTCCACCCGAGTGTCTCGATTGAGCAATACCCCGCGACGCTGGCCAGGATGAACCTGGACTTGGCCCTGGCGCCCGTCGAGCAGAACCTGTTCAACGAGTGCAAGAGCAACCTGCGTTTGCTGGAGTACGGCGCCTGTGGTTTCCCGGTGATCGCCAGCGACGTACGGTGCTATCAGGGCTTCAACGACTTGCCGGTTACGCTGGTGAAGAACCGTTTCCGAGGCTGGGTAGATGCCATTCGCATGCACATCTCTGATCTGGATGCCACGGCGAAGGCGGGCGATGCACTGCGCAATGCAGTGCTGGGCGGCTGGATGCTCGAAGGTGACAACCTGAGCAACTGGCGCAAGGCCTGGCTGCCGGACTGATACATTGTCGTAGGCCTGGACCGACCTCTTCGCGGCTTGCCCGCGAAGAGGCCGGCACAGGCAACACAAATCCCCATCTCCGGCACGGCTATTGCTACACCGCTGGCAACACACCGTTTTTATGACGGTCAGCCACGCGAGAGAGCACGATGCCCCAGGCCGCCCACGTAACCCGAGCCCCCAATCAGCAGGGGCAAACCCCGGTCGAGCAGGACAGCCACCAGGGTATCGAGCAAGCCTTCGCCCTGTTCAACCAGGTGTCCAGCCAACTCAGCCAGTCCTACAGCCTGCTCGAAGCCCGGGTCAGTGAACTCAAAGGCGAGCTGGCGGTGGTCAGTGCCCAGCGCATCGAAGAACTGAGCGAAAAGGAACGCCTGGCCAACCGCCTGCAGAACCTGCTGGACCTGCTGCCTGGCGGGGTGATCGTGATCGATGGCCATGGCCTTGTACGTGAAGCCAACCCGGCTGCCTGCGAACTGCTCGGCGAACCGCTGATCGGCGAGTTATGGCGTCAGGTGATCGCCCGCAGCTTTGCGCCGCGCAAGGACGATGGCCATGAAATCTCGCTGCGCGACGGCCGCCGGTTGTCCATCGCCACCCGCTCGCTGGACGCTGAACCCGGCCAGCTGGTGCTGCTCAACGACCTGACTGAAACCCGTCGCCTACAAGACCAGCTGGCCCGCCACGAGCGGCTGTCGTCGCTGGGGCGCATGGTCGCTTCGCTGGCGCATCAAATCCGTACGCCGCTGTCGGCCGCCATGCTCTACGCCAGCCACCTGGCCGATAGCGAGCAACAGCTGAGCGCAGAGACCCGTCAGCGCTTCGCCGGTACCCTGAAGGAGCGCCTGCACGAACTGGAGCACCAGGTGCGTGACATGCTGGTGTTCGCCCGTGGCGAGTTGCCGCTGGGTGATCGGGTTACCCCAAAAGCCCTTTTCCAGGCCCTGCAGCAGGCGGCTCAGGCGCATGTGCAGGGGCACGCCGTGCGCTGGCAGTGCGACAGCCATCTGGGTGAGCTGTTGTGCAACCGCGACACGCTGGTCGGCGCCTTGCTCAACCTGATCGAAAATGCCCTGCAGGCCAGCGACGGCCCGGCGCGCTTGAAGGTGCACCTGTTCCGTCGCGAGCGCACCCTGCATCTGTGTGTCAGTGACGCCGGTAGCGGTATCGCCGCCGAGTTGTTGGCGCGCCTGGGCGAGCCGTTCCTGACCACCAAGGCCACTGGCACCGGCCTCGGTCTGGCGGTGGTCAAGGCTGTGGTGCGTGCGCACCAGGGCGCTATCAGCCTGCGCTCCAAGGTGGGCCGTGGCACCTGCGTGCGGGTAGAGCTGCCGTTGATCGACGGGCAATTGGCGGAGGGGGTGTAATGGCAATCAAGGTGCTGCTGGTCGAGGATGACCGCGTATTGCGCCAAGCGCTGGGCGATACCCTGGAAATCGGCGGTTTCGCCTACCAGGCCGTGGGCAGTGCTGAAGAAGCGCTGGAGGCGGTGCTGGATGATGCCTTCAGCCTGGTGGTCAGCGATGTGAACATGCCCGGCATGGACGGGCATCAGTTGTTGAGCCAGTTGCGCCGCCAGCAACCTCAGCTACCGGTGCTGTTGATGACGGCGCACGCCGCCGTCGAGCGTGCCGTCGAGGCCATGCGCCAAGGTGCTGCCGACTATCTGGTCAAGCCGTTCGAGCCCAAGGCGCTGCTCAGCCTGGTCGAGCGGCATGCCGCTGGGCGGGTGTCCGCTGACGAGGGCCCGGTGGCCTGCGAGCCGGCCAGCCGCCAGTTGCTGGAGCTGGCTGCGCGCGTGGCGCGCAGTGACTCGACCGTGCTGATTTCTGGTGAGTCCGGCACCGGCAAGGAAGTGCTGGCGCGCTACATCCACCAGCAGTCGCCGCGGGCGGCGCAGCCCTTCGTGGCCATCAACTGTGCGGCCATTCCCGACAACATGCTCGAAGCCACCCTGTTCGGCCATGAAAAGGGTGCTTTCACCGGTGCCATTGCCGCCCAGGCCGGCAAGTTCGAGCAGGCCGAAGGGGGCACCCTGCTGCTCGACGAAATCTCGGAAATGCCAATGGCCTTGCAGGCCAAGCTGTTGCGCGTGCTGCAGGAGCGCGAAGTGGAACGGGTGGGCGGGCGCAAGCCGATCAGCCTGGACATCCGCGTGCTGGCCACGACCAACCGTGACCTGGCTGGCGAAGTGGCAGCCGGTCGCTTCCGTGAAGACCTGTTCTACCGCCTGTCAGTGTTTCCCTTGGCTTGGTGCCCGCTGCGTGAGCGCCCGGGCGACATCCTGCAACTGGCCGAGCGCCTGCTGGCCCGCCACGCGGTCAAGATGAAACACGCCCCAGTGCGCCTGTCGCCGCAGGCCCAGGCCTGCCTGCAGGCCTATGCCTGGCCGGGCAACGTGCGCGAACTGGACAACGCGCTTCAGCGGGCGTTGATCCTGCAGCAGGGTGGTGTGATCGAGGCGGCGGATTTTTGTCTGGCAGGCGCCATTCCCTTGTCAGCCGGCACAGAGCCATCACCTGAAGTAGCGGCCGAGGCCAGCGGGCTGGGCGATGACATGCGCCGCCATGAATACCAGATGATCATTGACACCCTGCGCGCCGAGCGCGGTCGGCGCAAAGAGGCGGCCGAACGGCTGGGCATCAGCCCGCGCACCTTGCGCTACAAGCTGGCGCAGATGCGCGATGCCGGGTTCGACGTCGAGGCCAGCCTGTTCGGCTGACACTGCGCCCGCAGAGGGCGCGATACCTGTGGGAGCGGGTTCACCCGCGAATACCGGCGAAGCCGGTGCCATATACCGAGTCGGATTCTTCGCGGGTGAACCCGCTCCCACAGGGGCTGTGTTGCCTGAACTCTATAGGCTGGCACCTTTGTTGCTTTACGTAGGCTATTCGCCGCATGAGTGTCAAAAAAATGCGGCCGCAGGAGAGAGAAGGGTCATGAGCCAAGGTGTTGAATTCAATCGTCTGATGCTGGACATGCGGGCCATGCAGGCCGATGCCATGTCGCTGCCCAAGGTCACCGCCGCCCCCGAGCTGGCGCCGGGGCAGAGTACCTTTGCCGACATGCTGGGCCAGGCCATCGGCAAGGTGCATGAGACCCAGCAGGCATCGACCCAGCTGGCCAATGCCTTCGAGATTGGCAAGAGTGGCGTCGACCTGACCGACGTGATGATCGCTTCGCAAAAGGCCAGCGTGTCGATGCAGGCCATGACCCAGGTACGCAACAAGCTGGTCCAGGCGTACCAGGACATCATGCAGATGCCGGTTTGAGGACGGACGTAGACCATGGCTGAAGCAGTCGTCGACAACCCCCCCGCCAAGACGGGCCCGGCAGCGGCCAAGCGCCCGCTGCCAGGTATGTCGTTCCTGGAAAACATCGCGCAGATGCCCATGCTGCGCCAAGTCGGCCTCATGGTCGGCCTGGCGGCCAGCGTGGCGATCGGCTTTGCCGTGGTGCTGTGGTCGCAACAACCCGATTACCGTCCGCTGTACGGCAGCCTGTCGGGCATGGACACCAAGCAGGTCATGGACACCCTGGGTGCTGCTGACATCCCCTATAACGTCGAGCCCAACTCCGGTGCTCTGCTGGTCAAGGCCGACGACCTCTCCCGTGCGCGCCTGAAACTGGCGGCCGCCGGCGTGGCGCCCAGCGATGGCAATGTCGGTTTCGAACTGCTCGACAAGGAGCAGGGGCTGGGCACCAGCCAGTTCATGGAAGCCACTCGCTACCGCCGCAGCCTGGAAGGCGAGCTGGCGCGTACCGTTTCCAGCCTGAACAACGTCAAGGCCGCACGCGTGCACCTGGCTATCCCGAAAAGCTCGGTGTTCGTGCGCGACGACCGCAAGCCCAGCGCCTCGGTACTGGTCGAGCTGTACCCGGGCCGTGCCCTGGAAGCCGGTCAGGTGTCGGCCATCGTCAACCTGGTGGCAACCAGTGTGCCGGAGCTGGACAAATCCCAGGTCACCGTGGTCGACCAGAAAGGTAACTTGCTGTCCGAGCAGCTGCAGGACTCTGCCCTGACCGAGGCCGGCAAGCAGTACGACTACAGCCGCCGCATGGAAAGCATGCTTACCCAGCGCGTGCGCAACATCTTGCAGCCTGTGCTGGGCAATGACCGATACAAGGCCGAAGTGTCTGCCGACCTGGACTTCAGTGCCGTCGAATCGACTGCCGAGCAGTTCAACCCCGACCAGCCGGCGCTGCGCAGCGAACAGTCGGTTGACGAGCAACGCGCCAGCAGCCAGGGCCCGCAAGGTGTGCCTGGCGCGCTGAGCAACCAGCCGCCAGGCGCTGCCTCGGCTCCGCAAACCACCGGTGGCGCGGCTACCCCGGCCGCAGCCATTCAGCCCGGCCAACCGCTGGTGGATGCCAACGGCCAGCAGATCATGGACCCGGCCACCGGCCAGCCGATGCTCGCACCGTACCCGTCGGACAAACGCCAGCAAAGTACCAAGAACTTCGAGCTGGACCGCTCCATCAGCCACACCCGCCAGCAGCAGGGGCGCATGACCCGCCTGTCGGTGGCAGTGGTGGTAGACGACCAGGTCAAGATCGACCCGGCCACCGGCAACACCAGCCGTGCACCGTGGGCTGCCGAAGACCTGGCGCGCTTCACCCGCCTGGTGCAGGACGCGGTCGGCTTCGACGCCAGCCGTGGTGACAGCGTGACGGTGATCAACGTGCCATTTGCCGCCGACCGTAACGAAGAAATTGCCGATATCGCCTTCTACCAGCAGCCGTGGTTCTGGGACATCGTCAAGCAAGTGCTGGGCGTGGTGTTCATTCTGGTGCTGGTGTTCGGCGTGCTGCGACCGGTGCTCAACAACATTACAGGGGGCGGCAAGCAGGCTGCTTCGGATAGCGACATGGAGCTGGGCGGCATGGTGGGGTTGGATGGCGAACTGGCCAACGACCGCGTCAGCCTGGGTGGCCCGACAAGCATTCTGCTGCCTAGCCCGAGCGAGGGTTACGAGGCACAGCTCAACGCAATCAAAGGCCTGGTGGCCGAAGACCCGGGCCGTGTAGCCCAGGTCGTCAAAGACTGGATCAACGCCGATGAGTGATAACCGAGCCGTTACCGCCAAGCTGAGCCGTGTCGACAAGGCGGCAATCCTCCTGCTTTCGCTGGGCGAGACCGATGCGGCCCAGGTGCTGCGCCACATGGGCCCCAAGGAAGTGCAGCGGGTGGGTGTGGCCATGGCGCAGATGGGTAATGTGCACCGTGATCAGGTCGAGCAGGTGATGAGCGAGTTCGTCGACATTGTCGGCGACCAGACCAGCCTGGGCGTGGGGTCCGATGCCTACATCCGCAAGATGCTCAACCAGGCCCTGGGCGAGGACAAGGCCAATGGCCTGGTCGACCGTATCCTGCTGGGTGGCAACACCAGTGGCCTGGACAGCCTGAAGTGGATGGAACCGCGCGCGGTAGCCGACGTGATCCGCTACGAGCACCCGCAGATCCAGGCAATCGTGGTCGCTTACCTCGACCCTGACCAGGCCGGCGAAGTGCTGAGCAACTTCGACCACAAGGTGCGCCTGGACATCGTCTTGCGCGTGTCGTCGCTGAACACCGTGCAACCGGCGGCGCTGAAAGAGTTGAACCAGATCCTCGAGAAGCAGTTCTCGGGCAACTCCAACGCCGCGCGCACCACCTTGGGCGGCATCAAGCGCGCTGCCGACATCATGAACTTCCTGGACAGCTCCGTGGAAGGTGCACTGATGGATGCGATCCGCGAAGTCGACAGCGACCTGTCGGAGCAGATCGAAGACCTGATGTTCGTCTTCAACAACCTGGCCGACGTCGACGACCGTGGCATCCAGGCGCTGCTGCGCGAAGTGTCGTCCGATGTGCTGGTGGTGTCGCTCAAGGGCGCCGACGAGCGGGTCAAGGACAAGATTTTCAAGAACATGTCCAAACGTGCCTCGGAACTGCTGCGCGACGACCTGGAGGCCAAAGGGCCGGTGCGGGTCAGCGACGTGGAAACGGCGCAGAAGGAAATCCTCACCATCGCCCGCCGCATGGCCGAGGCCGGCGAGATCGTGCTCGGCGGCAAGGGTGCCGAGGAAATGATCTGATCCATCAGGTCAAAAAAATGGTGGGGCTGGTGCGGTCATTGTGGGAGCTGGCTTGCCGGCGATGAGGCCAGCCCAGGTAGAGCCGCTGCATGGCAAGGGCTGCGCCCTTGATCGCCGGCAAGCCAGCTCCCACAAGGCCCCCTATGGGTCGAAAATGCTTGTTGAGTACTTTAAAACATGTCCAGCAAAGAACATCACCCCAGCGACCTGATCCGCGCTCGCGACCTCGAGGGCGTGGACGTGTGGACGCTGCCCAGCTTCGACCCGGAGCCAGAGCCCGTACCCGAGCCTGAGCCGGAACCCGAGCCGGTCGAGGAAGAAATCGAGGAAGTGCCGCTGGAAGAAGTCCAGCCGCTGACCTTGGAAGAGCTCGAGGCCATCCGCCAGGAAGCCTACAACGAAGGCTTCGCCACCGGCGAGCGAGAGGGCTTTCACAGCACCCAGCTCAAGGTCCGCCAGGAGGCCGAAGCGGCCCTGAAGGCCAAGCTCGACAGCCTCGAGCAACTGATGGCCAACCTGATGGAGCCGATCGCCGAGCAAGACACCCAGATCGAGAAAACCCTCGTGCACCTGGTGGCGCACATGACTCGCCAGGTGATCGGCCGCGAATTGCACAACGACTCCAGCCAGATCACCCAGGTGCTGCGCGAAGCCCTGAAGCTGCTGCCCATGGGCGCGGACAATATCCGCATCCACCTCAACCCGCAGGACTTCGAGCTGGCCAAAGCCCTGCGCGAACGCCATGAGGAAAACTGGCGGCTGCTGGAAGACAGCGCACTTCTGCCGGGGGGCTGCCGTATCGAAACTGCCCATAGCCGCATCGATGCAAGCATGGAAACGCGCATCGAGAAAGCCGTGGCGCAGTTGTTCGACCAGTTGCACGACCATTCCCTGCACCCGGCGGCGCCAGACATGTCGGTAGACCTGGACGCCCCGCTCGAGCGTTCGGTGGAAAGCCCTGATGCACCTTAAGCGCACCAGCTTCGGCAAGCGCCTGGGCAGTTATGCCGAGGCCATCGAGCTGCCGGCCCAGCCCATCGTCGAAGGCCGCCTGCTGCGCATGGTCGGGCTCACCCTGGAGGCCGAAGGCCTGCGCGCCGCGGTGGGTAGCCGCTGCCTGGTGATCAACGACGACAGCTACCACCCGGTCCAGGTAGAAGCCGAAGTCATGGGCTTTGCCGGGCCCAAGGTGTTTCTCATGCCGGTCGGCAGCATTGTCGGTATCGCCCCCGGCGCCCGGGTGGTGCCGCTGGATGACGGCGGCCGGCTGCCCATGGGCATGAGCATGCTCGGCCGTGTGCTGGACGGCGCGGGGCGTGCGCTGGATGGCAAAGGCGGGATGAAGGCCGAGGACTGGGTGCCGATGGACGGCCCGGTGATCAACCCGCTCAACCGTGACCCCATCAGCAAGCCGCTGGACGTGGGCATCCGCAGTATCAATGGCCTGCTGACCGTCGGTCGCGGCCAGCGCCTGGGCCTGTTCGCCGGTACTGGCGTTGGTAAGTCGGTGTTGCTGGGCATGATGACCCGCTTCACCGAAGCCGAAATCATCGTGGTTGGCCTGATCGGTGAGCGGGGCCGTGAGGTGAAGGAGTTCATCGAGCACATCCTGGGTGAAGAGGGCCTCAAGCGTTCGGTGGTGGTGGCTTCGCCTGCCGACGATGCGCCGCTGATGCGCCTGCGCGCTGCCATGTATTGCACGCGCATCGCCGAGTACTTCCGCGACAAGGGCAAGAACGTGCTGTTGCTGATGGACTCGCTCACCCGTTTCGCCCAGGCTCAGCGTGAAATTGCCTTGGCCATCGGCGAGCCCCCGGCCACCCGGGGTTACCCGCCGTCTGTATTCGCCAAGCTGCCCAAGCTGGTGGAGCGGGCGGGCAATGGCGAGGCGGGCGGTGGTTCGATTACCGCGTTTTACACCGTGTTGTCCGAAGGTGATGACCAGCAGGACCCGATCGCCGACTCGGCGCGCGGTGTGCTCGACGGCCACTTCGTGCTGTCGCGCCGGCTGGCCGAAGAGGGCCATTACCCGGCCATCGACATCGAAGCCTCGATCAGCCGGGTGATGCCCCAGGTGGTCGATGCCGAGCACTTGCGCCAGGCGCAGAAGTTCAAGCAACTGTGGTCGCGCCTGTCGCAAAGCCGCGACCTGATCAGCGTGGGCGCCTACGTGGCCGGCGGTGACCCGGAAACCGACCTGGCCATTGCCTTGCAATCGAAGCTGGTGGAGTTTCTGCGCCAAGGCCTGCAGGAGAATGTGGGCATGGCGCAGAGCCGCGAACAGCTGGGGGCGATCTTCACGCCCCCGGCGGGCTGATAGGCCATGGCGCTGCCCGGACGCGCTGCGCGCCTGGCGCCGGTGGTGGACATGGCCGAGGAAGCCGAGCGCAAGGCCGCCCAGCGCCTGGGGCATTTCCAGCAGCAAGTGGCCACGTCCCAGGCCAAGCTGGCCGAACTCGAACGGTTTCGTGAGGATTACCAGCTGCAGTGGATCAACCGCGGCGGGCAGGGGGTCAATGGCAGCTGGCTGGTCAACTACCAGCGTTTTCTGGGGCAGCTGGAAACGGCCATGACCCAGCAGCGCCAGAGCCTGGTGTGGCACCAGAACAACCTCAACAACGCCCGTGGCACCTGGCAGCAGGCCTATGCCCGGGTAGAGGGTTTGCGCAAGCTGGTGCAGCGCTACCTGGACGAAGCCCGGCGCGCGGAAGACAAGCGTGAGCAGCGGTTGCTGGACGAACTGTCGCAGCGCTTGCCCCGGCAAAACCATTTTTAATCCTGTCTTGCACCATCAATCAGGCGCCGCGTCGCCTGCTGGAACCCTGTGCTTGCCACCCATGCCATCGCCTGCTAAACCTTAATGGAGTTGCATTCGCCATCATCGAAGGAATCGCTAGCATGGCAGTCGAGACTGATTTTTCGCAGGACGGGAAAAAGCTGACGATCAAAATCAAGGGGCGCTTCGATTTCGGCAAGCATCAGGAATTTCGTGACGCCTACGAACGCCAGTCCGGCCGGCCCGATTCGGTGATCGTCGACCTGAAAGACACCACCTACCTCGACAGTTCCGCGCTCGGCATGCTGCTGTTGCTGCGTGACCACGCGGGCGGCGATGAGTCGGATGTGCGCGTGGTGCATGCCAGCTCCGATGTGCGCAAGATCCTCGCCATCTCCAATTTCGAAAAGCTCTTCGACATCAGTTGAGCGCCGACATGCCGGCCCAACAGGCGTTGACCGTGCTGGTCGCCGAAGACGGGGCCGCCGACAGAATGCTGCTGGCACAGATCGTACGCCGGCAGGGCCATCAGGTATTCACCGCAGAAAACGGCGAGCAGGCGGTGGCGCTGTTCGTCGAGCGGCGCCCGCAGCTGGTGTTGCTGGATGCGTTGATGCCGGTGATGGATGGCTTCGAGGCGGCGCGGCAGATCAAGGCCCTGGCCGGCGAGGCGCTGGTGCCGATCATTTTCCTGACGTCGCTGAATGAGGAAGAGGGCCTGGTGCGCTGCCTGGAGGCCGGGGGCGATGATTTCATGGCCAAGCCCTACAGTGCGGTGATCCTCGGTGCCAAGATCCGCGCCATGGACCGCCTGCGCCGGCTGCAGGCTACCGTGCTGGAGCAGCGTGACCAGATTACCCGGCACCACCATCACCTGCTCAACGAGCAGCGGGTGGCCAAGGCGGTATTCGACAAGGTGGCCCACTCCGGCTGCCTTTCCGCCCCCAACATCCGTTACCTGCAATCGCCCTATGCGCTATTCAACGGCGACCTGATGCTGGCCGCGTTCACCCCGGCCGGTGACATGCGTGTGCTGCTTGGCGATTTCACCGGCCATGGTCTGCCAGCGGCGGTAGGGGCGATGCCGCTGGCCGAAGTGTTCTACGGTATGACCGCCAAGGGCTACGGCATGGCGCAGATCCTGCGCGAGATGAACGCCAAGCTCAAACGAATTCTGCCGGTGGACATGTTCTGCTGTGCACTGCTGCTCGACCTCAGTTTGCAGCGTGGTTCGGTCGAGGTGTGGAACGGGGGCATGCCCGATGGTTATCGCTTGTCGGTTGATGGCCAGGTGCTATCATCGCTGAGCTCTCAGCACCTGCCGCTGGGCATCCTGGCTGCAGAGCGTTTCGATGACAGCACTGAAGTGCTGCCGTTGGCACCGGGCGAGCGCTTGTTGCTGTTGTCGGACGGCGTGCTGGACACCGCGGATGACCAGGAACGGTTATTCGGCGTGGAGCGTTTGCGTGAGGTACTGGCCAACAATCGCGACCCTGCGCAGCTGTTCGATGAAGTCATGCAGGCGCTGGAGCAATTTGGCGGGCACCCGCGTGATGACATCAGCCTGTGCGACATCCGCATGTTCAGCGCTGAGGAGCGGGTGCCGGCGCCGATGATCTACTCTGATAGCGGCCGCTCCAGCCCGCTGGACTGGTCGCTGGGGTTCGAGGTGCGTGGCGAGAGCCTCAAGCGCTTCAATCCGGTGCCGTATCTGGTGCAGTTGTTGCAGGAAATACATGGCTTGCGGGCGCGCACCGGCAGCCTGCACGCGGTGCTCAGCGAGCTGTATTCCAATGCGCTGGAGCATGGTGTGCTGGGCCTGGATTCGCGGCTCAAGCGCGATGTGCAGGGGTTCGCCGACTATTATCAGGAGCGCGCCCGGCGGCTGGGTGCGTTGAGCGACGGTTTTGTGCGCATCGACTTCAGGGTTGAACCGCACGCCGAGGGCGGGCGTCTGATGATCGAGGTGCTCGACAGTGGCCCCGGGTTCGATGTGCAGCGTGTGCTGTCGCGGCCGTCGCTGGCGCAGGGCCTGAGCGGGCGTGGGCTGAACCTGATTCAGCGGCTGGCCAGCAATGCCCGCTGGAGCGAAGGCGGGCGTTGCGCACATGTGGAGTTCGTATGGTGAGCCACAGGTTGGCTCGGGCATAATCTGGCTTGATCAAGGAGTGAACAAGTGACTGACATGCATATTGACCACAAGGTCCTCAGTGACCTGCGTGAAGTCATGGAGGATGGCTACCTGCAGTTGGTGCAAACCTTTCTCGACGACTCTGAACGGCGCCTGAGCCAGCTGCACGCGGCCAAAAGCGCCGAAGAGCTTGGTGCGGCCGCCCACAGCTTCAAGGGCAGCAGCAGCAACATGGGCGCCGTGGCCTTGGCTTGCCTGTGCCAGCAACTGGAAGACCGCGCGCGGCAGCGCCCGCTGTATGGGATCGAAGACCTGATCAACCGCATCGATCTGGAATACGTCGAGGTGCAGCACTTCTACCGTGATGAGCAGCAGCGTATTTCTGCAGGCTGATGCGTGAGTTGGCGCGAGTCTTGCTTTTCTCCGGCTGGATGATCTTTCTGTTCCTGGCGCGGAGACCGCTCGATGCCTGTCGCACCCAACCCTTTGTTGCAAGCCAACGCCATTAAAAGCACCTCGCGTTCGGCCAGCGCGCAGGCGGATAAACCGCTGCAGGCGCTGGGTGACAAGGGCGACGGCTTTGGCCAGGTGATGGCCAGGCAGGGGCGTGACAAGGCCGTCGGGCAGGATGACAAGGCTGCCCCGGCCAAGCCCAAGGACAAACCTGAGTCGGCAGCGGGTGGCAAGAAAGACCCCGCCGACAAATCAACGGTTGCCGATGACGGCAACAAATTGCCAGCTGACGACGCTGCCCAGGCCGATACCGGGCTGCGTGATGCCAGCCTGGTGGCCGGCCAGGTCACCGACGCCCAGCCTGGTGCGCAACTGATCCAGGCCCAGGCCGAGGCCGTTGCGCCGGTACTGCAGGCCGCCACGGCGCAGGTTGCTGCGCTGCCCGAAGAACCCGCTGCCGAAGAAGCCTTCGACCCCGATGCCGACCCGTTGGCCAACCTGCCAACCTTGCGCCTGGCGTTGGAACATAGCGCCCAGGCCAAGGGGGGTACTTCGGCACATGCGCTGGATCCGTCCCGGGCCCAGGGCGAAGATGGGCAGGCAGCCGTCAATACCTTGGCGAATCTGGTGGAAAATGCCGAGGGTGAAGCAGGTGAGCCGGGCGACAAAGCCTTTGGTGCCTTGCTTGAAGATGGCCTGAAAGACACCAAGAGCGCCAGCAGCGACACCCGTATCGATGATTTCGCCAATCGCCTGGCCAGCCTGACCCAGGCTGCCACGGCCAAGACTGCCAACGCCGTGCCGGCCAATGGCAGCCCGTTGCACCAGCCATTGCCGATGAACCAAGGTGCCTGGGCCGAGGGCCTGGTCAACCGGGTCATGTACCTGTCCAGCCAGAACCTCAAGTCGGCGGATATCCAGCTGGAGCCGGCGGAGCTGGGCCGCCTGGACATTCGCGTCAATGTTGCGACGGACCAGTCGACCCAGGTCACCTTCATCAGCGGCCACGCCGGTGTGCGTGATGCCCTCGACAGCCAGGTCCACCGCCTGCGCGAACTGTTCGCCCAGCAGGGGCTAGCCCAGCCGGATGTAAACGTGGCCGACCAGTCGCGCGGGCAGCAACAGCAGCAGGGGCAGGCGCAGGGCAGCAACCTGTCCGGGGTGGCGGCGCGGCAGGCGGAGCAGGGCGGGGCTGAGCCAGCCGAAAGCGCCCGGCCTGTGGAGCAGCAGGTGGTTGTTGGCGACAGTGCGGTTGATTACTACGCCTGAAACTCATTCGCCTGCGCCGGCCTCTTCGCAGCACAAGGCTGCTCCTACAGGGGAATGCGATCCCTGTAGGAGCAGCCTTGTGCTGCGAAGAGGCCGGTACAGGCTCCCATGCCCATTCTGGCATAACACTTGCTCAAGCCAAGCCATCCACCTTTGAACCCCCGATGGACGACGGATTATTGGCATGGCGAAGAGCGAAGCAGTCAAAGACCCCGCCACTAAAGGCAAACTCAAACTGATCCTGCTGGCCGTTGTTGGCCTGTTGCTGGCGATCGGCCTTTCGGTGGGCGCTACCTGGTTCATCATGCACAAGAGCGATTCGGCCCCGGCCGCCGAGCCTGCGGCCGGCAACGTCAAGCCTGCGGCGATCTACGAGGCGCTGACCCCGGCCTTCGTGGTGAACTTCAACCAGAACGGCCGCCAGCGCTACATGCAGCTGAGCATCACCATGCAGGCGCGCAACCAGGCTGACCTGGATGCCCTGAAGGTGCACATGCCGGTAATCCGCAACAACCTGGTGATGATGTTCTCCGGGCAGGGCTTCGACACCCTGGCCAGCAGCCCGGTGGGGCAGGAGATGCTGCGCCAGAAGGCTACCGCCGTTGTCCAGGAAGTGGCGCAGAAGGAAGTCGGCAAGCCGGTCATCGACCAGTTGCTGTTCACCAATTTCGTATTGCAGTAGGAGTCCGCAATGGCCGTACAGGACCTGCTGTCCCAGGATGAAATCGATGCCCTGTTGCACGGCGTCGACGACGGGCTGGTGCAGACCGAAAGTGCATCCGAGCCTGGCAGCATCAAAAGCTACGACCTGACCAGCCAGGACCGTATCGTGCGGGGTCGCATGCCGACCCTGGAAATGATCAACGAGCGCTTCGCCCGTTACACCCGTATCAGCATGTTCAACCTGCTGCGCCGTTCCGCCGACGTGGCCGTGGGTGGCGTACAGGTGATGAAGTTCGGCGAATACGTGCACTCGCTGTACGTGCCGACCAGCCTCAACCTGGTCAAGATCAAGCCGCTGCGCGGCACCTCGCTGTTCATCCTCGATGCCAAGCTGGTGTTCAAGCTGGTGGACAACTTTTTCGGTGGCGATGGGCGCCACGCCAAGATCGAAGGCCGCGAATTCACCCCTACCGAGTTGCGCGTGGTGCGCATGGTGCTGGACCAGTGTTTCGTCGACCTCAAGGAAGCCTGGCAGGCAATCATGCCGGTCACCTTCGAGTACATGAACTCCGAGGTCAACCCGGCCATGGCCAACATCGTCGGCCCCAGCGAGGCGGTGGTGGTGTCCACCTTCCACATCGAACTGGACGGCGGTGGCGGCGACCTGCACGTGACCATGCCTTACTCGATGATCGAGCCGGTGCGGGAAATGCTCGATGCCGGTTTCCAGTCCGACCTGGACGACCAGGACGAGCGCTGGGTCAAGGCCCTACGCGAGGACGTGCTGGATGTGGCCGTGCCACTGACCGCCACCGTCGCCCGGCGCCAGCTGAAGCTGCGCGACATCCTGCACATGCAGCCTGGTGACGTGATCCCGGTGGAGCTGCCCGAGCACCTGGTGCTGCGCGCCAACGGTGTGCCGTCGTTCAAGGCGCGGCTGGGTTCGCACAAGGGCAATCTGGCCCTGCAGATCATCGACCCGATCGAACGCCGCTGACGGCGTGCCGGTCGCTCATAACGAATTGAATGCCTGTCGAGGAAACCATGGCTAACGAAAACGAGATCACCTCCGCAGAGGACCAGGCGCTGGCCGATGAGTGGGCTGCGGCCCTTGAGGAAACCGGCTCGGCCGGGCAGGCAGACATCGATGCGCTGCTGGGCGGTGACACCGGCAGCAGCGGCGGCGCTGGCCGCATGCCGATGGAAGAGTTCGCCAGCTCGCCGAAGCCGAACGAAAACGTCAGCCTCGAAGGCCCGAACCTGGACGTGATCCTGGACATCCCGGTGAACATCTCCATGGAAGTGGGGAGCACCGAGATCAATATTCGCAACCTGCTGCAACTCAACCAGGGCTCGGTGATCGAGCTGGACCGTCTGGCTGGCGAGCCGCTCGATGTGCTGGTCAATGGCACGCTGATCGCCCATGGCGAAGTGGTGGTGGTCAACGAGAAGTTCGGCATTCGCCTGACCGACGTGATCAGCCCCAGCGAACGTATCAAGAAGCTGCGCTGAGTGAAGGGCACGATGCGCGCCATCGCGGCGTTCGCTGCACTGCTGGCCAGCCAGGCGTGCCTGGCCGCGGCCACGCCCGCGGCAACCCCGGTGACGGCGCCTGGCAGCCTTGGCGGTCAGTTGGCGCAGATGGTCTTCGGCCTGCTGCTGGTGGTGGGCCTGATTTTCTTCCTGGCCTGGGTGCTGCGGCGTATGCAGAGCACGGCGGTGAAGGGCGGGCAGGTGATCGAGATCGTCGGCAGCCGGGCCATCGGCCCGCGTGACCGCCTGCTGCTGGTGCAGGTGGGCAAGGAGCAGATCCTGATTGGCCATACCCCCGGCAGCATCGAGGCCCTGCATGTGCTGGCCGAACCCGTGGAAGTGCCGGCTGGCGCACGTCAGGCAACGCCGGAATTTGCCCAGCGGCTGATGGAGCTGATGGGCAAGGACCCTAAGGACAAGAAGTGATGAGCGGCCCGCTGCGTTTGTTGTTGACTTTGGCGCTGCTGCTGGCTGCGCCGCTGGCCCTGGCCGCCGACCCGTTGTCGATCCCGGCCATTACCCTGTCCAACGGGGCGGACGGGCAGCAGGAGTATTCGGTCAGCCTGCAAATTTTGCTGATCATGACGGCGCTCAGCTTCATCCCGGCGTTCGTCATCCTGATGACCAGCTTTACCCGCATCATCATTGTGTTCTCGATCCTGCGCCAGGCCCTGGGCCTGCAGCAGACGCCATCGAACCAGATCCTTACCGGTATGGCGCTGTTCCTGACCATGTTCATCATGGCGCCGGTGTTCGACCGGGTGAACACGGACGCCCTGCAGCCGTATCTCAAGGAGCAGATGACCGCCCAGCAGGCCATCGACAAGGCCCAGGTGCCGCTAAAGGACTTCATGCTGGCGCAAACACGGCAAAGCGACCTCGACCTGTTCATGCGCCTGTCCAAGCGCACCGACATCGCCGGCCCTGACCAGGTGCCGCTGACGATCCTGGTGCCGGCATTCGTCACCTCCGAGCTGAAAACCGCGTTCCAGATCGGTTTCATGATCTTCATCCCGTTCCTGATCATCGACATGGTGGTGGCGAGTGTGCTGATGGCCATGGGTATGATGATGCTGTCGCCGCTGATCATCTCGCTGCCGTTCAAGATCATGCTGTTCGTGCTGGTGGATGGCTGGGCGCTGATCATGGGCACCCTGGCCAGCAGTTTCGGCGGCGTCTGACGCCGTCAAGGAGAGCCGCCGATGACACCTGAAGTAGCTGTCGACCTGTTTCGTGATGCCCTGTGGCTGACCACCCTGATGGTCGCTGTGCTGGTGGTACCAAGCCTGTTGGTGGGGCTGGTGGTTGCGATGTTCCAGGCTGCCACCCAGATCAACGAACAGACCCTGAGCTTTCTGCCGCGTCTGCTGGTGATGCTGATCACGCTGATCGTCGCCGGGCCATGGCTGGTGCAGAAGTTCATGGAGTACATCACCACCCTCTACACCAACATCCCGCAGCTGATCGGTTGACGCGGATATGCTGGAGCTGACCGACGCGCAGATCGGCACCTGGGTCGCCACCTTTATCCTGCCGTTGTTCAGGGTGACTGCGGTGCTGATGACCATGCCGATCCTTGGCACGCGCATGCTGCCGGCGCGGGTGCGCCTGTATGTGGCGGTGGCCATTACCGTGGTGATCGTGCCGGCGCTGCCGCCGTTGCCTGAATTCGACCCGCTGAGCCTGCGCGGCTTGCTGCTATGCGCCGAACAGATCATCGTCGGTGCACTGTTCGGCCTGGCCTTGCAGTTGTTGTTCCAGGCTTTTGTGATCGCCGGGCAGGTCGTCGCGGTGCAGATGGGCATGGCCTTCGCCTCGATGGTCGACCCCGCCAACGGCGTGAACGTCACGGTCATCAGCCAGTTCATGACCATGCTGGTGAGCGTGCTGTTCCTGTTGATGAACGGCCACCTGGTGGTGTTCGAGGTACTCACCGAAAGCTTTACCACCTTGCCGGTGGGCAATGCGCTGGTGGTCAACCAGTTCTGGGAGCTGGCCGGGCGGCTGGGCTGGGTATTTTCTGCCGGCCTGTTGCTGATCCTGCCGGTGATCGCTGCGTTGCTGGTGGTGAACATTGCCTTCGGCGTGATGACCCGCGCCGCGCCGCAGTTGAACATCTTCTCCATTGGCTTTCCGCTGACCCTGGTCATGGGTATGTTCATTTTCTGGGTCGGCCTGGCCGATGTGCTGTCCCACTACCAGGCATTGGCCAGCGAAGCGCTGCAATGGCTGCGTGAACTGGCGAGGGCGCGCTGAGGATGGCAGAAAGCGAGAGCGGTCAGGACAAGACAGAAGACCCCACCGACAAGCGCAAGCGCGATGCCCGCGAGAAAGGCGAGATCGCCCGCTCCAAGGAGCTGAACACGGTGGCGGTGACCCTGGCTGGCGCGGGTGGCCTGCTGGCATTCGGTGGTCATATGGCCGAGACGTTGCTGAGCATCATGCGCATGAACTTCAGCCTGACCCGTGACATCATTGTCGACGAGCGGGCCATGGGCGCCTTCCTGCTGGCCTCGGGCAAGATGGCGATATGGGCGGTGCAGCCGGTGCTGATCCTGCTGTTCGTGATTTCCTTCGTGGCACCTATCGCCCTCAGCGGCTTCCTTTTTTCTGGCAGCCTGCTGCAGCCAAAATTCAGCCGCATGAACCCGTTATCGGGGATCAAGCGCATGTTCTCGATGAATAGCCTGACCGAGCTGCTCAAGGCGCTGGCCAAGTTTTTCGTGATCTTGGTAGTCGCGGTGGTGGTGCTGTCCAGCGACCGCCAGGCTTTGCTGGCGATTGCCAACGAGCCGCTGGAGCAGGCAATCATCCATAGCCTGCAGGTGGTGGGCTGGAGTGCCTTGTGGATGTCGGCCGGGCTGTTGCTGATTGCCGCGGCGGACGTGCCGTTCCAGCTGTACCAGACGCACAAGAAAATGAAGATGACCAAGCAGGAAGTGCGCGACGAGTACAAGGACAGCGAGGGCAAGCCCGAGGTCAAGCAACGCATTCGCCAGCTGCAGCGCGAGATGTCGCAGCGGCGCATGATGGCGGCGGTGCCGCAGGCCGATGTGATCATCACCAACCCGACGCACTATGCGGTGGCCCTGCAGTACGACCCGGAGAAGGGCGGGGCGGCGCCGTTGCTGCTGGCCAAGGGTACCGACTTCATGGCCTTGAAGATTCGGGAGATTGGCGTGGAGCACAAGATCCAGATCCTCGAATCGCCGGCGCTGGCGCGGGCGATCTACTACTCCACCGAGCCTGAGCAGGAAATTCCCGCCGGCTTGTACCTGGCCGTTGCGCAGGTGCTGGCCTATGTGTTCCAGATCCGCCAGTACCGCGCCGGCAGGGGTAAGCGGCCAGAGCCGTTGAAAGAAGATTTGCCGATCCCGCCGGACCTGCGCCGCGACAGCTGACCTTGTGTCAGGGCTTTTGGCCTCTTCGCGGGCACGCCCGCTCCCACAGGTAGTTTGGGGCTCTGGACTGCCCGCGAAAGGGTCAGTACAGACAACATAAATCTCCCGCCGAGCAAAGTTGGAAGGCTTCTTGCAAAGCCACGCCCAGGCGCCCCCTGGGCGTCAAAGTTTTGCATCAAGAGGACTCGCGGTGGATCGCACTCAGTTAATCAGCAACGCCCGCAACAACCTGGCCGGTCTCGGCCGGGGCAACCTGGGCGTGCCGCTGCTGCTGCTGGTGATGTTGGCAATGATGATGTTGCCGATACCGCCGTTCCTGCTCGACGTGTTCTTCACCTTCAACATCGCCTTGTCGATCGTGGTGCTGCTGGTCTGTGTGTACGCCCTGCGCCCACTGGACTTCGCCGCCTTCCCCACCATCCTGCTGGTGGCCACGCTGCTGCGCCTGGCCCTGAACGTGGCGTCCACCCGCGTGGTCATGCTGCATGGCCAGGAGGGCCACGGCGCTGCCGGTAAGGTGATCCAGGCCTTCGGTGAGGTGGTGATCGGCGGCAACTATGTGGTCGGTGGCGTGGTGTTTGCCATCCTCATGATCATCAACTTCGTGGTGGTGACCAAAGGTGCCGGGCGTATTTCCGAGGTGAGCGCGCGTTTCACCCTCGACGCCATGCCCGGCAAGCAGATGGCCATCGATGCCGACCTCAACGCCGGCCTGATCGACCAGGCCCAGGCCAAGCACCGTCGTGCCGAGGTGGCGCAGGAGGCGGAGTTCTACGGTTCGATGGACGGTGCCAGCAAGTTCGTCCGCGGTGACGCCATCGCCGGCCTGCTGATCCTGTTCATCAACCTGATCGGCGGCATGCTGATCGGCATGTTGCAACACGGCATGAGCTTCGGCGATGCCGGCAAGGTGTACGCCCTGCTGACCATCGGTGACGGTTTGGTGGCGCAATTGCCATCACTGCTGCTGTCCACCGCCGCCGCGATCATGGTCACCCGCGCCTCGGGCTCCGAGGACATGGGCAAGCTGATCAACCGGCAGATGTTCGATTCGCCCAAGGCCCTGGCGGTGTCCGGCGGGCTGATGATCGTCATGGGGCTGGTGCCGGGCATGCCGCACGTGGCCTTCCTCAGCCTTGGCCTGCTGGCCTGTGGCGGCGCCTACCTGGTGTGGAAGAAGCAGCACAAGGTGAAGCTTGAGGCGCAACAAGAGGCGCAGCGCCAGCAAGATCTGTTGCCCTCGCCGCAGCGCGCGCTCGATACCAAGGAGCTGGGCTGGGACGACGTGACGCCCATCGACATGATCGGCCTGGAAGTCGGCTACCGGCTGATCCCGCTGGTCGACCGCAACCAGGGCGGCCAGTTGCTGGCGCGGATCAAGGGTGTGCGCAAGAAGCTGTCCCAGGACCTGGGTTTCCTCATGCCTACCGTGCACATTCGTGACAACCTCGACTTGCAGCCCAGCGCCTATCGCCTGACCCTGATGGGGGTAATCCTGGCCGAAGCGGAGATCTACCCCGACCGGGAGCTGGCGATCAACCCCGGGCAAGTGTTCGGCACCCTGAACGGCATTGCCGCACGTGACCCGGCGTTCGGCCTGGAGGCGGTGTGGATCGACGTCGGCCAGCGTTCCCAGGCGCAGTCGCTGGGTTACACCGTGGTCGACGCAAGCACCGTGGTGGCCACCCACCTCAACCAGATCCTGCAGAAGCACTGCCACGAGCTGATCGGCCACGAAGAGGTCCAGCAACTGCTGCAGGTGCTGTCCAAGGCATCGCCTAAACTGGCAGAAGAGCTGGTGCCGGGTGTCATTTCGTTGTCGGGCCTGCTCAAGGTGCTACAAGCGCTGTTGTCGGAACAGGTGCCGGTGCGCGATATTCGCAGTATTGCCGAAGCCATCGCCAACAACGCCGGCAAGAGTCAAGATACCGCCGCGCTGGTGGCGGTAGTGCGCGTCGGATTGTGTCGCGCCATCGTGCAAAGCATTGTCGGCGTTGAGTCGGAGCTGCCAGTGATTACCCTGGAGCCAAGGTTGGAACAGATTTTGCTCAATAGTCTGCAAAGGGCCGGGCAGGGTCAGGAAGATGGTGTTCTTCTGGAGCCGAGCATGGCCGAGAAGCTGCAACGTTCGCTGATCGAAGCGGCCCAGCGCCAGGAAATGCAGGGCCAGCCGGCCATCCTTCTGGTCGCCGGCCCGATCCGCGCCATGCTGTCGCGTTTCGGTCGCCTGGCTGTACCGAATTTGCATGTTCTGGCGTATCAGGAAATACCGGACAACAAGCAAGTCACCATCGTTGCCACCGTGGGCCCTAATGGCTGAGGTAGTGGATAATGCAAGTTAAGCGATTTTTCGCCGCCGATATGCGTCAGGCCATGAAACTGGTCCGTGACGAGCTGGGCGCCGATGCCGCGATCATTGGCAACCGCCGCATTGCCGGTGGTGTCGAACTGACGGCCGCGCTGGACTACAAGCTGTCCGCCCTGGCTCCGCGCGTGCCCAACGCCGAGCTGGAACAAGAGCTGCGCAAGACCCATACGCGCATCGCCACTGCCCAGGCTGAGTTGGACCACCGCCAGGACAGCAGCGACAACAACCGCCAATTGTTTGCCGGGCAGTCGCTGACTGCCGCCGAGCCGTTGATCGAGCCGCATGTCGATGCCCCTGAGGCTGCCGCTGCCCCTGCTGCGGCGCCGGTCGACCCGCGCCTGTTCGATGCCATGCGCTCCGAGCTGTCGGGCTTGCGCGAGCTGCTGGAAGTGCAGCTTGGTTCGCTGGCCTGGAGCCAGCTGCAGGGCAGCAAGCCACAGCAGGCCAACCTCTGGCGCCGCCTGCAGCGCATTGGCCTGTCCGGGCCTATCGCCCGTGAGCTGCTGGACCTGACCACCGAGATCGAAGAGCCACGCCAGGCCTGGCGCATGCTGTTGGCGCACCTGGCGCGGATGATCGAAATCCCCGAAATCGAACCGATCGAAGAGGGTGGGGTGATTGCCATGGTCGGCCCGGCCGGCATGGGCAAGACCACCACCCTGGCCAAGCTGGCTGCCCGCTATGTGCTCAAGTACGGCGCGCAGAACCTGGCGCTGGTGAGCATGGACAGTTTCCGTATCGGTGCCCAGGAGCAGCTCAAGACCCTGGGCCGCATTCTCAACGTGCCAGTGACCTACGTCGACCCGGGCCAGTCGCTGGCTGCGGCGCTGGAGCCACTGCTGCGCAAGCGCGTCGTGCTGATCGATACCGCGGGCCTGCAGGCCAGCGACCCGGCACTGCGCATGCAGTTGGAAACCCTGGCCGGGCGTGGCATTGCCGCAAAGAATTACTTGGTGCTGGCCACCACCAGCCAGAAACAGGTGCTGACCGCTGCCTACCACAGCTACAAGCGCTGCGGCTTGGCCGGTTGCATCCTGACCAAGCTGGATGAATCGGCAAGCCTTGGCGATGTGCTGAGCCTTGCCATCAGTCATGAACTGCCCGTGGCCTACCTGACTGATGGCCCGCGCATTCCGGACGACCTGCACCTGCCGCGCGGCCACCAGCTGGTGTCCCGTGCGGTCAATGTGCAGCAGCAGGACGAGCCCAGCGAAGAGGCCATGGCCGACATGTTCGCTGATCTCTATCACAACCCCCGGCGGGCGGGTTGAGCATGAAGCGTGTGCAAAGTAGCTATGCCAAGGGGTACGCAGAATTGCCCCGCGTGTGGCCTGAGTCCCAGCGAGACAAGGTAAAGAACAGACATGGGTAGCATGCATCCCGTACAGGTGATCGCCGTGACCGGTGGCAAAGGTGGCGTCGGCAAGACTAACGTTTCAGTGAACTTGTCCCTGGCGCTGGCCGAGCTTGGCCGCAGGGTCATGCTGCTGGACGCCGACCTGGGCCTGGCCAACGTCGACGTGTTGCTGGGCCTTACCCCCAAACGTACCCTGGCCGATGTCATCGAGGGGCGCTGCGAGCTGCGTGACGTGATGCTGCAGGGCCCTGGCGGTGTGCGCATCGTACCCGCGGCCTCGGGCACCCAGAGCATGGTGCACTTGGCCCCGGCCCAGCATGCCGGGCTGATCCAGGCGTTCAGCGAAATCGGCGACAACCTCGACGTGCTGGTGATCGACACTGCGGCGGGTATTGGCGAGTCGGTGGTCAGCTTCGTTCGCGCCGCCCAGGAAGTGCTGCTGGTGGTGTGTGACGAGCCCACCTCGATCACCGATGCCTACGCCCTGATCAAACTGCTCAACCGCGACTACGGGATGAATCGTTTCCGTGTGCTGGCCAACATGGCGCAGAGCCCGCAGGAAGGGCGCAACCTGTTCGCCAAGCTGACCAAGGTCACCGATCGCTTCCTCGACGTTGCCCTGCAGTACGTGGGCGCCGTGCCGTACGACGAGTGTGTGCGCAAGGCGGTGCAGAAGCAGCGCGCCGTCTACGAAGCCTTCCCACGCTCCAAGTGCGCGCTGGCCTTCAAGGCGATTGCCCAGAAGGTTGACAGCTGGCCGCTGCCGGCCAATCCGCGCGGCCACCTGGAGTTCTTTGTCGAGCGCCTGGTGCAGCCCACCAGCGCGGGCCCCGTGCTATGAACGCCAGCGGCTTCAAGATGTACAGCCGGGCAGCGAAAGACGGCCAGTACGAGCTGATCGAACGCTACGCCCCGCTGGTGAAGCGCATTGCCTACCACCTGTTGGCGCGGTTACCGGCCAACGTGCAGGTCGAGGACCTGATCCAGGCCGGCATGATCGGCCTGCTTGAAGTGGCCAACAAATATGACGCCAGCAAAGGCGCCAGCTTTGAAACCTATGCCGGCATCCGCATCCGCGGGGCCATGCTGGACGAGGTGCGCAAGGGCGACTGGGCACCGCGTTCGGTGCACCGCAACACCCGCATGGTCAGTGACGCGATGCGTGCCGTTGAAGCCAGAACAGGCCGGGACGCTAAAGATCATGAAGTTGCTGCCGAACTCCAATTGAGTCTCGATGATTACTACGGGATCTTGAACGATACCTTGGGCAGCCGCCTGTTCAGCTTTGACGACCTGTTGCAGGACGGCGAGCACGAAGGGCTGCATGAGGATGGTGCCAGTGGCCATGTCGAACCTGCGCGTGGCCTGGAGGATGAACGCTTCCAGGCTGCCCTGACCGAGGCCATTGCCAACCTGCCGGAGCGTGAGCGCCTGGTACTGGCGCTGTACTACGACGAAGAGCTGAACCTCAAGGAAATCGGCGAGGTGCTTGGGGTCAGCGAGTCGCGGGTCAGCCAGTTGCACAGCCAGTGTGCTGCGCGCCTGCGTAGCCGCCTGGGGGAATGGCGGGCACGTTGAGCCCGGTGTCGTTGCAGTCGTTTTCCACGTGCGTTATCCACGTTGTACCGAATTGAATGAGTGCGTGCCCGGTAGACCGGGCGCGTTTGAGACTGCTTGGAGGTCTAATTGGACAAGAACATGAAAATCCTCATCGTTGACGACTTTTCGACGATGCGGCGGATCATCAAGAACCTGTTGCGTGACCTGGGCTTCACCAACACCGAAGAAGCCGACGATGGCACCACGGCGCTGCCGATGCTGGAAAACGGCCACTACGACTTCCTGGTGACCGACTGGAACATGCCCGGCATGTCCGGCATCGACCTGCTGCGTAAAGTGCGTGCCAGTGAAAAGCTGAAAAGCATGCCGGTACTGATGGTGACTGCCGAGGCCAAGCGCGACCAGATCATCGAAGCGGCCCAGGCCGGCGTAAATGGCTATGTGGTCAAGCCGTTCACCGCCCAGGTGCTCAAAGAAAAGATCGAGAAGATCTTCGAACGCGTCAACGGCTGAGTCACGTCAGGGGGCGCGCCATGGATTCATCACAAACGTCTTTGGGGGAGTTCGAATCGACCCTGAAGAAACATGCCCAGGAGTTGGTCGAAAGCCTGGAACGGGGCCGTTTTGGCGAGGCGGTACAGCTGATTCACGAGCTGAACCAGACCCGCGACCGTGGCTTGTATCAGGAAGTCGGCAAGCTGACCCGAGAATTGCACAGCGCTATCGTCAGCTTCCAGATCGACCCGACCATCCCGCAGGCCGAGGAGGTGTCGCAGATTACCGACGCTACCGAGCGCCTGTCGTACGTGGTCAAGCTGACCGAGGGCGCCGCCAACCGCACCATGGACCTGGTCGAGGCAAGCACCCCGGTGCTCAACGACCTGGCCAGCGAAGCCAAGGCCCTGAGCACCGACTGGCAGCGCTTCATGCGCCGCGAAGTGGCTGCGCCGGAGTTCCGTGACCTGGTCAAGCGCGTCGACAGTTTCCTGACGCACAGCGCTGAAGGTAACCGCAAGGTTGCCGGGCATCTCAACGACATTCTGCTGGCTCAGGACTATCAGGACCTGACCGGCCAGGTGATCAAGCGCGTCACCAGCCTGGTGACCGAGGTGGAAAGCAACCTGCTCAAACTGGTGCTGATGGCCAGCCAGGTCGACCGCTTTGCCGGTATCCAGCATGACCACGATCAACTGCGCGCAGAAAAAGATGCAGAAAAACATCCGACTCGGGGTGAAGGTCCGCAGATTCATGCCGATAAGCGTGAAGACGTTGTGTCCGGTCAGGACGATGTCGATGATTTGCTGTCCAGCCTGGGTTTTTAAGGAGCACGTTTGATGAGCTTCGGCGCCGATGAAGAAATCCTCCAGGATTTCCTGGTAGAAGCCGGCGAAATTCTTGAGCAACTGTCCGAGCAACTGGTCGAGCTGGAAAGCCGACCTGACGATGCCGACCTGCTCAATGCGATCTTTCGCGGTTTCCACACTGTAAAAGGGGGCGCCGGCTTCCTCCAGCTGAACGAGCTGGTGGAGTGCTGCCATATCGCCGAGAACGTGTTCGACATCCTGCGCAAAGGTGAGCGCCGGGTCGATGCGGAACTGATGGACGTGGTGCTTGAAGCACTGGATACGGTCAACAGCATGTTTGGCCAGGTGCGCGAGCGCGCCGACGTAACCCCGGCCACCCCCGAGTTGCTGGCGGCCTTGTCGCGCCTGGCCGAACCCGGTGGTGCCGAGGCCGCTGAAGCGCCTGCGGCACCGGTAGCCGAGCCGCCGGGTGCGGCCATGGCCCCTGCCGATGACCAGGACATCACCGACAGCGAGTTTGAACAGCTGCTCGATTCGCTCGATGCGGTCAAGGCGCAAGCCGCGGTCGACGAGCAGATGCAGGGCGAGACCATCAGTGGTGCAGGTGACGAAATCACCGACGCCGAGTTCGAGTCGCTGCTCGACCAGTTGCACGGCAAAGGCCAGTTCAGTGTCGAAGCTGCGGTACAGCCGGTTGCCGCGCCCGCAGAAGCGGTAAGCGACGAAATTACCGACGAAGAATTCGAATCGTTGCTCGACCAGTTGCATGGCAAGGGCACGTTCCAGGCCGATGTCTTGCCTGCCGTCAAAGCACCGGCGCCGACCGCGGTTGACAACAGTGCCGCTGGCGACGAAATCAGCGAGCACGAGTTCGAGGCCCTGCTGGACCAGTTGCACGGCAAGGGCAAGTTTGGTGGTGACGTTGCTGCGGCCGAGGCCCCGGTTGTCGCCAAGGCGCAAGCGCCTGCCCAGGCTTTGGCCGAAAGCCAGCCGGTGGCCAAGCCAGCCGCAGCTGCGCCTGCACCTGCGGCCGCCAGCAAGCCTGCGCCGGCCCCCCGTGCGCCGGCGCCGGCTGCCGAGAAGCATGCCGTCAGCGAAGCGGAAACCACCGTTCGCGTCGACACCGCGCGGCTGGACGAGATCATGAACATGGTCGGCGAACTGGTACTGGTGCGTAACCGCCTGGTGCGCCTGGGCCTGAATAGCGGCGACGAGGCCATGTCCAAGGCCGTGTCCAACCTCGACGTGGTCACTGCCGACCTGCAGACGGCGGTGATGAAAACCCGCATGCAGCCGATCAAGAAAGTGTTCGGCCGCTTCCCGCGGTTGGTACGCGACCTTGCCCGCCAGCTGAAAAAAGAGATCAACCTGGAGCTGGTCGGCGAAGAAACCGACCTGGACAAGAACCTGGTCGAGGCCCTGGCCGACCCGTTGGTGCACCTGGTGCGCAACGCCGTCGACCATGGTGTTGAGATGCCCGATGAGCGTGAAGCCTCTGGCAAGGCCCGCACCGGCCGCGTGGTGCTGTCGGCCGAACAGGAAGGTGACCACATCCTGTTGTCGATCTCTGACGACGGCAAGGGCATGGACCCGAACATCCTGCGCGCCAAGGCCGTGGAAAAAGGCCTGATGGACAAGGATGCCGCTGAGCGCCTGAGCGAGTCGGACTGCTACAACCTGATCTTCGCCCCGGGCTTCTCGACCAAGACCGAGATTTCCGATGTGTCTGGCCGTGGCGTGGGCATGGACGTGGTGAAAACCAAGATTTCCCAGCTCAACGGTTCGATCAACATCTACTCGGCCAAGGGCCAGGGCTCGAAGATCGTCATCAAGGTACCGCTGACCCTGGCGATCATGCCCACCCTGATGGTGATGCTGGGCAACCAGGCGTTCGCCTTCCCGCTGGTCAACGTCAACGAGATCTTCCACCTCGACCTGTCGCGCACCAACGTGGTCGACGGCCAGGAAGTGGTGATCGTGCGCGACAAGGCGCTGCCGCTGTTCTACCTCAAGCGCTGGCTGGTGCAGGGGCAGGTGCACGAAGAGCAGCACGAGGGTCATGTAGTGATCCTGTCGGTCGGCACGCAACGCATCGGCTTTGTCGTCGATCAACTGGTTGGCCAGGAAGAAGTGGTAATCAAGCCGCTGGGCAAGATGCTGCAGGGCACCCCGGGCATGTCCGGGGCCACCATCACCGGTGACGGTCGCATTGCGTTGATTCTCGACGTCCCGAGCATGCTCAAGCGTTACGCCGCGCGGCGTATTTGATTTCGGTGGCGCACCCTGGCGGGTGGCGCCGCCTAATGGAGTGTTTATGGCAGTCAAGGTCCTGGTGGTGGATGATTCCGGTTTCTTCCGCCGCCGCGTCTCGGAAATCCTCTCGGCGGATCCGACGATCCAGGTAGTGGGTACCGCGACCAATGGCAAGGAAGCAATCGACCAGGCGCTGGCGCTCAAGCCCGATGTCATCACCATGGACTACGAAATGCCCATGATGGACGGCATCACCGCGGTGCGGCACATCATGCAGCGCTGCCCGACGCCGGTGTTGATGTTCTCCTCCCTGACCCACGAAGGCGCTCGCGTCACCCTCGACGCGCTGGATGCTGGCGCGGTGGATTACCTGCCGAAAAACTTCGAGGACATTTCGCGCAACCCCGACAAGGTCAAGCAGATGCTGTGCGAGAAGGTGCATACCATTTCGCGTAGCAACCGCCGCCTCGGCAGCTATGCCAGGACGGCATCGGCCGCCGCGCCTGCGCCGGCCAGCAGCCCTGCGCCCGCAAGCAGTTTCACCAGCCCGGCGCCGGCCCGCCCTGCGGCGCCTGCCCGTGCAGCGGCCCCGGCCCCGGCGGCGTCGCACTCGCCACCCCCCAAGCGCAAACCTTACAAGCTGGTGGCCATCGGCACCTCCACAGGCGGCCCGGTGGCCCTGCAGCGGGTATTGACCCAGCTGCCGGCCAACTTCCCGGCGCCAATCGTGCTGATCCAGCACATGCCGGCGGCGTTCACCAAGGCCTTTGCCGAACGCCTGGACAAGCTGTGCCGCATCAACGTGAAGGAAGCCGAGGACGGTGACATGCTGCGCCCAGGCCTGGCCCTGCTGGCCCCCGGCGGCAAGCAGATGATGATCGACGGCCGTGGCACGGTGAAGATCCTGCCCGGTGACGAGCGCCTGAACTACAAGCCGTGCGTGGACATCACCTTCGGCTCGGCAGCCAAGTCGTACGGTGACAAGGTGCTGTCGGTGGTGCTCACCGGCATGGGCGCCGATGGCCGCGAAGGTGCGCGCCTGCTCAAGCAGGGCGGCAGTACCGTGTGGGCGCAGGATGAAGCCAGCTGCGTGATCTATGGCATGCCCATGGCCATCGTCAAGGCCAACCTGGCCGATGCGGTGTACAGCCTGGACGAAATCGGCAAGCACCTGGTGGAGGCCTGCGTCTGATGGACGTCCTCAGCCTGATCGGCCTGATTCTCGCCTTTGTCGCCATCGTCGGTGGCAACTTCCTTGAAGGGGGGCATGCCGGTGCCCTGGTCAACGGCCCCGCAGCGCTGATCGTGTTGGGTGGCACCCTGGCGGCAGCCTTGTTGCAGTCGCCGCTGTCCTCCTTCAAGCGGGCCTTGCAGATCTTGCGCTGGATCCTGTTCCCGCCACGGGTCGACCTGGCGGGTGGCATCGACCGCGTGGTGAACTGGAGCCTGACCGCACGCAAGGAAGGCCTGCTGGGCCTGGAAGGGGTGGCCGATGCCGAGCCAGACCCGTATGCGCGCAAGGGCCTGCAGCTGCTGGTGGACGGCGCCGAGCCAGAAGCCATCCGCAGCATCCTTGAAGTCGACTTCCTGACCCAGGAAAGCCGTGACATCCAGGCGGCCAAGGTATTCGAGAGCATGGGCGGCTACGCGCCGACCATCGGTATCATCGGTGCGGTGATGGGCCTGATCCACGTGATGGGCAACCTGGCCGACCCGTCGCAGCTGGGCAATGGCATTGCCGTGGCCTTTGTCGCCACCATTTACGGCGTTGCCAGCGCCAACCTGATCCTGCTGCCGATTGCCAACAAGCTCAAGGCCAACGTCATGCGCCAGTCGCGCTACCGCGAGATGCTGCTCGAAGGCCTGTTGTCGATTGCCGAGGGTGAAAACCCGCGCTCGATCGAGTTGAAGCTGCAAGGCTTCATGGAGTAACCCATGCGTCGCCGTCGTCATACCGAGGAACACGAAAACCACGAACGCTGGCTGGTGTCGTACGCTGACTTCATCACCTTGCTGTTCGCCTTTTTCGTGGTGATGTACTCGATTTCCTCGATCAACGAGGGCAAGTACAAGGTCATTTCCCAGGCCTTGCTCGGGGTGTTCAACGACCCTGAGCGTAGTATGAAACCGATCCCCATCGGCGACGAGCAGCCGTTGAGCGTGCGCCCGGCAGAGCCGTTGGTGAAGGACAGTGAGCAGACCGAAGCAGGCCTGGCAGCGACCAATGTCGATCCGCTGAAAACCATCAGCGAAGACGTGCGCGATGCCTTTGGCGACCTGATCAACAGCAACCAGATGACCGTGCGCGGCAACGAGTTGTGGATCGAGATCGAGCTGAATTCATCACTGCTGTTCGGCAGTGGCGATGCCATGCCCAGCGACAAGGCATTCGCCATCATCGACAAGGTGGCCAGCATCCTCAAACCGTTCGCCAACCCGGTGCACGTCGAAGGCTTTACCGACAACCTGCCGATCCGCACGGCGCAGTACCCGACCAACTGGGAGCTGTCGTCGGCGCGGGCGGCGAGCATCGTACGCCTGCTGGCCATGGAAGGGGTCAACCCGGCGCGCATGGCCTCGGTGGGTTATGGCGAGTACCAGCCGGTGGCCGGCAATGACACGGCCGAAGGCCGCGCGCGTAACCGCCGGGTGGTGTTGGTGATTTCGCGCAACCTCGAAGTGCGCCGCAGCCTGACCGGCTCGGGCAGTGCCCATGCCACGCCGGATGCCGCGTTGCGCCGGGCTGGCACACAAAGTGCACCTGCAACGCCAGCAACGGTGGCGGGGCAGTAACTCGTCAATTCTCTGTCACTGTTACCCAGTTCATGAGATTGCCAAAGATCCCTGTGGGAGCGGGTTCACCCGCGAAGAAGGCGACACGGTGTATGGCACCGGCTACGCCGGTGTTCGCGGGTAAACCCGCTCCCACACTGATTGCACACGCTTCCAAGTGTTGAGCAAGGCAGTAGTTTCTACAGTGTCCCTGCCAAATCAATAGATAGAGTTTGCTTGATGAGAGTCTGGGCAGTAGCCAATCAAAAAGGTGGCGTCGGCAAGACCACCACAACCATCGCCCTGGCTGGCCTGCTGGCTGAGGCAGGCAAGCGCGTGGTCGTTGTCGACCTCGATCCGCACGGTTCGATGACCAGCTATTTCGGGCACAACCCCGATGCGCTGGAGCACAGCTGCTACGACCTGTTCCTGCACAAGGGCGCAGTGCCAGACGGCCTGCCCGGGCAGTTGCTGCTGCCGACCAGCGACCAGCGCATTTCGCTGTTGCCGTCGAGCACCGCACTGGCCGTGCTGGAGCGCCAGTCGCCGGGGCAGAACGGCCTGGGCCTGGTGATCGCCAAGAGTCTGGCGCAGCTGTGGCAGGATTTCGACTATGCCGTGATCGACAGCCCACCCTTGCTGGGGGTGCTGATGGTCAATGCCCTGGCCGCCAGCCAGCAGTTGGTGATCCCGGTGCAGACCGAGTTTTTGGCGGTGAAGGGCCTGGAACGCATGGTGGGCACCCTTGCCATGATCAACCGCTCGCGCAAGCAGGCGCTGCCGTACCAGATTGTGCCAACGCTGTTCGACCGCCGTACCCAGGCCTCCCTGGGCACACTCAAGCTGCTGCGTGATGCCTACGGCCAACAGGTGTGGCAGGGCTATATTCCGGTGGATACGCGCCTGCGCGATGCCAGCCGCAAGGGCGTCACGCCCTCGCAGTTCGACAGCAAGAGCCGCGGCCTGATTGCCTATCGGGCGCTGCTCAAGCACCTGCTCACCTACAAGACTGCCGGGCAGGTGGCCTGATGACCCAGACCCGACAAACCAGCACCCGGCCGCAGATGGCCCTGCAGTCGTACCTCGACGGCCTGCTGCAGGAGGCCACCGAGACCGAAGACGTGTTTGAACCACCGGCCACGCCGGACGAGTTTGCCGAGGCGGTGCGTGAGGAGCAGGCTCGTGATGCCCGCCAGCCGGCCCGACCGGTGCCAGCCGAAGCCCCTGCCAGCCTTGCCCAACGGCCGTTCGCCGAACCCAGGCTGGCGGTGTTGCCCAGCGTCATGCCGGTAGAAACGCCGGTGGTGACGGTGGTCGAGCAGGCGGTGATCGCCGAGGCCGCCATTCCGGTGCTGGTCGAAGAACAAACCGTGCAACCGGCAGTGCCGCTGGTCGATGTGCACCTGCCGGCGCCCAATCTGCCGGTGCCCCCGGCGACCGTCGACGGCCGCCCGGTGTGGGCGGCTGAGCCGTTCGAATGCCTGCTGTTCGACGTCGCCGGCCTGACCCTGGCGGTGCCGTTGGTGTGCCTGGGCTCGATCTACAACCTGGCCGGCCAGGAGCTGACGCCGCTGTTCGGCCAGCCTGACTGGTTCCTGGGTATTTTGACCTGCCAGGCCGGCAACCTGAAGGTGCTGGACACTGCGCGTTGGGTAATGCCCGACCGCTACCGCGACGATTTTCGTCAAGGCCTGAATTATGTGATTTCCGTGCAGGGCTACGAATGGGGGCTGGCTGTGCATCAAGTCAGCCGCTCGCTGCGCCTGGACCCGTCCGAGATCAAGTGGCGTAGCCAGCGCGGCCAGCGGCCGTGGCTGGCCGGCACAGTGATTGAACACATGTGTGCACTGCTCGACGTCGCCGCACTGGCCGAGCTGATCGCCAGCGGCGCGGTCAAGCAGCTGCACGCCAAACAGAAATGACACAGAACACAACCGCCAAACAGCGGATTTTGAGGGTAGGGGAATGAAAAAGTCGTCTGCACAAGGTTCCGAAGATCCGATCCTGCAGTGGGTTACCTTCCGTCTGGACAACGAGTCCTACGGCATCAACGTGATGCAGGTACAGGAAGTGCTGCGCTACACCGAGATCGCCCCGGTGCCGGGTGCGCCAAGCTACGTGCTGGGCATCATCAACCTGCGCGGCAATGTGGTGACCGTGATCGACACCCGTCAGCGTTTTGGCCTGATGCCGACCGAAGTCACCGACAACACCCGTATCGTCATCATCGAAGCCGACAAGCAAGTGGTAGGCATTCTGGTCGACAGCGTGGCCGAAGTGGTTTACCTGCGCCAGTCCGAAATCGAAACCGCACCGAACGTGGGTAACGAAGAGTCGGCCAAGTTCATCCAGGGCGTGTGCAACAAGAATGGCGAACTGCTGATCCTGGTCGAGCTGGACAAGATGATGACCGAGGAAGAGTGGTCCGAGCTGGAGAATATCTGAGTTGATCCTACAGGTTGCTGTCATCTTCCTGGCGCTGGTCTGGGCGTTGAGCCTGTGGTTTTTCCTCAACTACAGCAAGCGCCAGCGCGAGCTGGCTGCGCAGCAGGCCGAGGGCGATGCGCTGCGTGACCAGCGCATCAAGGACCTGGCCAAGCGCCTGGACGACTACCAGAACGGTACCGTGCGCATGGGCGAGGCGCTGCACGAACTGAGCGTGACGATGGCCCCGCTGCCCGACAGGCTCCAGCAGCTGGAGCAGCGCGACCCCAACAACGTCACCTTCTCCCAGGCGGCCAAGCTGGTCGGCATGGGCGCCAGCGTGGCCGAGCTGACCGAAAGCTGTGGCCTGACCCAGGCCGAGGCGGAGCTGATGAGCAAGCTGCACCGCAGCGGCTGACCTGGGTTACAGGCCTGCCTGGGGGCACCGGAGCAGGGGCTGACTATGTATCGGGCTGCGGATCGGGTAACGCCCAGCTATGCTGCTGGCCCATGTGGGCAATGCGGTCCAGGGGGACCTGTTCGCGCAGCACCTCGTTGAACTGGCGCAGGTTCAACGTTGCGTGCAGGTCGTAGATCGGCGATACCAGCAGTTGGCAGATTTCCCGCAGTTGCCGAAGCAAGGGTAGTCGCTGGTCGATCACGTCATTGAGCACGCCCGGGCCGGTGATCAGGTTCAGCCGTCGAGCGTAGGCCTGGAAGGGCAACGGCTGCCGCAGTGGGTCCGGGCGGCTGTGATAAAAGTCCGGGGCCAGGCGGTAGCGGCGCAGGATTTCGTCGGATACCGCGTCAAGAGTCGGGTTGCCTGGGTGGCTGGCGATCATGCTGCTGTTGAATTTGATGTACATGCCCAACTGGTCGTTCGACACGGGCGGCGCCAACAGCAGGCCGTCCGGGGTGACCTGGAGCGTGCAACTGGCCAGTGGCGGGCGGGCTTCGGCAGCACTGGCAGACAACAGCCGGTCATCCGCGTCCAGATACAGCCCGCCATAATACCGGAGCAGGCGATAACGCAGGATGTCGCAGGCCGAAGCGAAGTTGCGGCCCAGGCCAGCCTTGCCGTGCAGGGCGTCCAGGTACTGCGGGTAGTAAACGGAGCGGCTGAATTCCCGGAAGAAGCCCTGGTCCTCCAGCGTCAGCAACTGTGCCCCCGGTGCCTGCGCGCTCAGGGTCTGAAGGTTGAACTGGTAGTTGGCGGGGGCCTGGCGCGACAGGAAGATCTGCAGGCGATAACCGCTGGCGCGTGCGACCTGGGCGTTATGCACCAGTGTTTCAAGGAACTGGCCCTGCAGCGGTTGGTCGCCCAGCCACACACTACTGATGAGCTTTACAAGGGGGGCGGGCTGCTGCTGGCTGTACAGCGTGTAATCGACCGGCAGGTCCAGGTCGATACCCAGCGCGTGCAGGGTGGCCATGCGCTGCTGGTCGGAGGCTACGCGCCGTCGGGTCGACAATGTCAATGCCGTATCGCCTTCGCTGGCCACCCGCCAGCGGGGTGGCGACACCCAATGTACATCGCGCGAGCGGATGAAACTGTCACTGGCGAACTCATATTCGACCCATTCGCTGATCAGCCCATCGCGGGTCTGCAACCAGGCCATGAAGCGGTGCCTGAGGCTATCGTCGACGCGCGTCACCAGCGCTGCCGTGGTGGTCGAGACGATGGCCTGTTCGCGAAAGGCCATTTCCACCGAATCCAGGGCCGGCGCCTCTGGTGCGGCGCCGATCGGCGCGCCGAGCAATTCGCTCAGCGGTGCGGGGCTGTAAAAGCCCGGTCGGGTATAGCGAAACACCGCTTCGGGCCTGGCGATGGCGCTGGCCAACGTGGGCACAGCATTGAACAGGCCGAATGCCTGGTTGGCTACGCCGTCGGCCTTTTTGCCGAGGCTCTTGCCATTGATGGCCTGGTCCAGGCCCAGGCTGAACTGGGCAATGCCCTCGCCGATCAGCAGCGGCGTCAGCTCTGGCAGCACGATGACCAGCGGGGCCAGCAGCGCGGTGGCCAGCTGCAGGTAGCTGCTCCAGCGGCCCTTGTTGATGTCGTGGTTGCTGGTGATCTGGGCGTCGGCGTCGGCGTAGGTGCGGCTCTGGCGGCGCAAGGCCAGGTACTCGAACAAATCGGTGGTGATCGGCGGGCTGTAGGTGTCGGGGCGGTAGTCGATGATCTGCTTCGGTTGCCAGAAGCCGCTGGTGGCAAAACCGGGGTGGCGCGCGTTTAAACGATGGGGCCTGGGGTACAGGCCCAGCCCGATCAAGGCGGTGCGCAGGCCGCTGAAATCCAGGCCGTCGGGCCAGTCGGCAAGGGCGAAATGGGCCAGCAGTGCCTCGCGTTTATGCGCCTGCTGGCACTGGGCCGCGAACCAGTGATGCATGGCCGACTCGTCTGCGAAACCGTGAAAGGGTGCAGCATTGCCGGGTATGTAAAGCAATACCTCGGGCCCGCTCCCAGGCCTTATCTGCAGGATATCGGTGGCGCTGTAACCGTAGACGTTGAGCATCGACAGCCGCAGGTCGCCGAGTGGCAACAGGCCGGCAGCCCGCCAGGCCAGCTGGCGGTGCGTTTCGCTCAGGCTGCCCTCCAGCATCTGCTGGTTGCAGGCGGCAATGAAGGCAATGTGCAGCGCCTTCTGATAATCAGCCAGGTGCTGGGCCCAGTAGGTGTCGAGGCGTTGTTTGAAACTGTTCAGAAAGTTCAGGCCCCAGAGGTAAGTCTGGAAGTCCTCGGCACGTACCGGCAGGCGCGTGTCGGGCGCATAGCGCGGGGGCTGCGTGCGTCGATACAAGCCGTTGAACACGAGGTAGGGCGACGCATTGCTGAAAACGCTCAGTGGCTCCAGGCGTTCGACCAGGGTCAACGGCCCGCGGGGTGGCGGGCCTGCCCAGTCGCCGTAGTGGAAGCCGCCGTAGCCCTCTGCAGTTTCGCCCTGCCAGTTGCCGACCAAGGCCTCGACCAGGTTCATCTGCTGTGAAATGACCGCGTTTTCCCGAAACCGGGTACGGCCTTCCCCCAGCGGTTCGAGCTGATAGTGGAAGGTGAGCACGTCGATCTCCAGCGGCGGTTGCGCGATGCCTTGCGGCTCGAGCCACTGGCGCAGCGTCTGCTCGGCCAGCTGGTCGGGGCGAGGGAAGTCTTGCAGGGCCTGGCGAACCAGGCCGAGGTTATCTGGCGGGATGTGGCGCATGCGGTGACCCCTTGTAAAGATGGAGGGGCCACAGGGTGCGATAACGGTACTGCCAAGGGTGTTAGATAGTGCTACCGCCTGTTGCCTGTCGCTGCTCGGGACAATGGCCTGGTGCACTGCAGATCGCCGGCCTCAGGGTTTGCCCCAGGAGTGGTAGTTGCCCATTGTCACCACGCTACCCAGTGCCTGGTCGCTGTTGCGCGCCAGGGAAACAGGCAAGGCCAGGTTTTCCGTGAGGGCGCGATACGTGGTCTGCGGGATTGACTCCAGCTTGCTTAGTTGCCGCAGGAACTGCAGCCTGGGTAGATGCCGGGCAACTACATCGTTGAGCAAGCCAGGCCCTGTCATCCTGCTCATTTCCTTGGCGTAGGCTGCGTAACCGTGGGTGCCGGCCAGCGGCCTGATGTCGTAGAACGACAGGTTGCGGCGGTAGCGTGCATTCATTTCGGCAGAAATCGCGCGCAGGGTCGGGTTGTTGGCATGGCTGCCGATCATGTTGCTGTTGTAGTCACAATGCATGCCCAGCAGCTCATTGTTCACCGGGCTGCCGAGGACCAGGCCATCAGGCGTGGTTTTCAAGGCTACCGAGCTGATCATGGCGAAGCTGTCGGGGTTGTCTTCGAAGCTGCGCAGCGTGTCGTCGACGTCCATGTAGATGCCGCCCTCCGAATGGAGTAACGGGTAGCGCAGGATGTCGGAGGCAGACGCGAAGTTTGCCCCGTTACTGTCCAGTGCCTGGCGGTATTGATGGTAAAAGTCGGTTTGCTCGAAGGCTGCGTAGAAGGGCTGCTCTTCCAGGGTTTTGATCTGAACGTTGGATGCAGCGATCAGCTTTGCACGGTTCTTCATGAACGCTTTAGGGTTGGACTTCGACAGGTAGAACTCATAGGTAAAGCCCGTACCCTCAAGGCGTTTGGCATTGCTCGCGATGTTCTCCACCAGCTCATCGGGGATGCTTTTATTGCCGACCCAGATGCTGAGGATTTTCTTCGGCAGTGGGGTTACTTCCGAGCTGTTGACCACAGGCACACTCAGCGGCAGTTGCAGGTCTACGTCCAGCTTGCGCAGCGTGTACATGCGCATTGCATTGCTGGCGCCACGCACGGCCGGGTTGACCTCATACAGGTCGCGGGTACCTGCGGTTACCTGGTAGTAGTTTGGCATTACTTCGTTGGCATCCTCTTGGAGGATGAAGGCATCGTTTTCGGCGTCATACAGTACTTGGACTTCGTTGCCGTCCCTGAGCGCCAGCAGCGGATTGGTACCGGTTGCGCGATTCAACGGGCCCCTGGCAATGCGGGTGGCTTCCACAGGTGGCTCGGCTGGCACGAAAAAGTCCGCCACTATCTCTTCAGGAAGCCGGGGAGGGCTGTTGGGGCTCAGCGGGTAGCCCCACTGATCGTTCAGGGGCGTGGGCAGGACGAAGCGCGAACTTTCGCCTGGGAACAGCATTCGCGGGCCGGCTGCAGTGAGCAAGGCCAGTGGGGCGGCATTAAGCAGGCCGAAGGCGATGTTGCTCACGCCAGCGTCCTTGTCAGTAAGGGTCTTGCCATTGATCGCCTGATCGAGCCCCAGGCCAAACTGCGCGACACCGCCGGCCGCCAGCAGCGGGATCAGCTCGGGAACCACCAGCGCCAGCGGTGCCAGCAGGTTGATCGACGCCACCAGGTAGCCGCGCCAGCGAGCCTTGGTCACCTGCGCATCGCGGGTGATGATGAAGTCGGCATCGGCATAGCTGCGTTCGCGTTGACGTTGTGTGAGGGTTGCGAACAGATCACCTTCGAGTAACGGGCTGTACTGCTCGGTCTTGTAGTTGATGTACTCGCGGGGGTGCCAGGGGCTGTCGACGGTGAAGCCAGAACGATTGGGCGATCGATGGTGAATACCCGGGTAGGCGCCAAGGCCGTCCAGCGCGGTATCCAGCCCACTGAAATCCAGGCCATCGGGGGTGTCGACCAGCTGGAAAAACTGGCGCAGGCGCAGGCGTTTTTCGTTGTCGCGGCACTGTTCGGCGAACCAGTCTTGCATGGCAGCCATGCCGTCGAACTCATGCAAGGGCGATCCATTGCCTGGCAGGTACAGCAGTACTTCTGGCTGTGCCTCATCAGTGATGCAGATCAGGTCCGTGGCAGCGTAGCCGTAAACGTTCAATGGCTTTGCCTGCAAGCCGGGGGCTTTTGCCATCAGCCCCGCCACTTGCCAGGCCATCTGGCGGCCTGCATCGCTCAATGAGCCTTCCTCAACCTGCTTGTTGCAGGCGGCCATGAAGCTGATTTGCAGCGACTGGCGGTGCGTCTGTGTAGCGTGTTGCCAGTAATCGTCGAGCATGCCGACGAAGCGGGTGTGAAAGTCCAGATCCCAGATGAACTGCTGCATGGCCTCGACGTCGACCGGCAGATGTGTGCTGCTGTCGTAGCGGGCCGGCGTAGTCCGGCGAAACAGACCGTTGAACACCGAGAACCGGGCGCTGTTGGCAAGCTCCCCCAGCTCCGGCAGGCGCTCTACGATAGCCATCGGGCCATCTGGCAAAGTGCCTGCCCAGTGGCCCGGGAGCAACTGTCCGATCAGGTTGTTGGCTGTTTCACCCTGCCAGTCTGAAAGCATCGCTTGGGTAAGTGAAAGGCGCTGAACGATGACTGCCTGATTGCCGCGGTAGTGCAGGGTGACTACGTCGATCTGGTCGGGGTCAAGGTCATGGCCCCGCTGCGCCAGCCATTGGTGGATTTCACGGCTGGCTTCGCGGTCAGGGCGGGGGATATGGCTCAGGTGGTCGCGAACGTATTGCACGCCCGCGGTGTTGATGCGGCTTGTGGACATGGTGTTTACCTTGCTCATTGACGGGAATGGCAAGGCTGAACGGCTGACGCCGACTGCGGTGGTAGATAACTACCGGTGGTTGGCTGGTGGCAGCAGCGGGGTTACCGGAGTGATGTCGCGCGGCGCCTGGGCTTCGTCGCTGAAACCGGCGGGCACCTTGCCCCGCAGTTGCCAGGCAAAGGCGATGATCTCGGCAATGGTCAGGTACAGCGCCTCGGGGATCTGCTCACCCAGCTCCAGGCGTGCCAGCAGGCGCACCAGCTCGGCGTTTTCGTAGATCGGCACCTCATGCTCGCGGGCCAAGGCCAGGATGGCCTCGGCCAGCGCATCGTCACCCTTGGCGCTGAGGGTAGGGGCCTGTTGGCCGTCGTAGGTCAGGGCGATGGCCTGGCGTGGTGGTTTCTGTGTCATGCGTTTTCGTCTACCCAGCGTTGCTCCACCCGTGTGCGCGGGCCTTGAGGGGGAATGCCCGGGTGGCATTCCAGGTCGCCAACGTCCAGGCCGCGTTCCAGCAGGCGCTGGCGCAAGGCACCGAGCTGGCTGTCGATCAGCCTTGCGGTTTGTTCGCGCTCTGCCCACAGGTGCCCGCTCAGGCGGCCTTGGCTGAACTGCGCCTGTACTTGCAGCGGGCCGAGGGGGGACAGATCGAAGGCCAGCTCGATGCGCCACAGGGCTTGCAGCGGGTCTTGCGCTTCATGTTGGCGGTCGGCCTGCTGTTGCGGGGTTTCCTCGCGCTGGATTTTGACCTGCAGCGGGATGAACTCCTGGCCGTGGCGGATCGGCACTTCGGTTTGCCAGGTGGTCTGCAGGTTGCCGTTTTCCAGCGTACCGGTTTGTTGCAGGCTGCTCATGGCATGGCTTTGCAGGCGCGAGATGGCGGCCGCGGCCAGACGCAGCAGTTGTTGCAGGTCGCCTTCGTCTTCCAGGGCCTTGAGCAGGCGCGACGGTAGCGGAAATGCTCCAGGCTGCGGCTTGGGGCTGACCCGTTCAAGCATGCCCAGGGCGCTGCGCGCCAGCGCCGGCATGGTCACGGCCAGGCTGGCGGGGGCCAGGCTGGGGGCGCCCGCCGGGAGGGCCGGGGCTTGGGCAACCAGTCGCAGCAAGTGTGCCTTGAGGTCGGTGGCAACGCTGGCAGGGAAGCCGCCCAACAGTTTCGCTTCCAGGAAGGCACCGCTGCTATTCAGAGCCTGGGCCACGCCCTTGGCGTCCCCCAGTTGCCGGGCATCCGGCAGGCCGGCCAACAAGCGTTCGGCACTGGCGCGCAGGTCGCCCTCGACGCCCGGGTCGCGGGTGAGCTGCTGCAGCGCGTTGAGCAGGCCGGGCAGCGAGGCCTGGCGGTTTTGCTGGGTCAGCAGTTGCTGGGCAATGCTCAGTTGGTCCTGCCTGCCGCTAAGCGGCACGAAGCGTAGCGACTGGTCACCCTGCACCAATGCGCTGAGCAGGCTGCCAATGGCCAATGGGCGCGGGCTGTCGACGCTCAACGTGGCGCCGGCCTGCGCACTGTTTAGCAGGCTGACCAGCGCCCGGTAGATCGCCGGTTGGCCGGGCGTTTGGGGCAACGCCTGGTTGGTCAGTACCTTGCCTTGCAGCAGGGTGCCGACGGGCACTGTGCTGGTATCCAGGCGAGTGAGGGTGGTGATCTGGCTGGCGTTGGCCTGCTGCAGCATGATTGCCAGGCGGTTGCTTTCGGTCTGGCTGACAGTGACCTGGCTGCCTTGGGGCAGGGGCTGGCTGGCGCTGGCTTGCAGTTGGGTCTGCACCCCGTTGGCTTGCATCAACCGCAGTACCAGCTGAAATTCCTGGCCGGTCTGGCGCAGCGACACGACCTCGGCCTGCGCGGTCTCGCCGGGTGCCAGCAGGCCGGGCTGCGCCTGGATCAGGCGCAGCAGTTCTCCGGTCATGCCAGCCTTCATGGCTTGGCTGTTGATCGCGGTTTGTGCGCCGAGACTATTGATTTCAGTCATGATTGTATACAACCTGTCGAGCCCGGCCTCTTGGCAGCGCGGTGGCGCGTGTAATAATGCCGACCGCCCGTGGTTGCCAGTATAACGGCAGCGCGCGGGGCGACTTGAGACACAAGGGTTCTGGAGCGGCGTCGCCTGCTTCGCGGGCTTGCCCGCTCCCACAGGTTCAGCGCAGCTTTCAGCAACTGCACGAGACCTTGTGGGAGCGGGCAGGCCCGCGAAACAGGCGACGCCGGCCCGAAGCCCTACAAAGATAAGGCGAAACCGTGACCCTTCACCTCCAAGCCGCAGGCCTGGCCTGCGAGCGCGACTGGCGCCTGCTGTTCGAGCAGCTCGATTTCGAGCTGGGCGCCGGCGACATGCTGCAGATCAGCGGCCCCAACGGCAGCGGCAAGACCAGTTTGCTGCGCCTGCTGGCCGGGTTGATGCAACCCACCGCCGGGCAGATACTGCTGGGCGGCAAGCCACTGGCCGAGCAGCGCCATGCCCTGGCCAGCATTCTGCTGTGGATCGGTCACGCCGCGGGCATCAAGGACCTGCTCACCGCCGAGGAAAACCTCACCTGGCTGTGCGCCCTGCACCAGCCGGCCAGCCGCGAGGCGATCTGGGCGGCGCTGGAGGCGGTCGGTTTGCGCGGTTTCGAAGACGTACCCTGCCATACCCTGTCGGCCGGCCAGCAGCGTCGCGTGGCCCTGGCCCGGCTGCACCTGGCCAGCCCGCCGCTGTGGATTCTCGACGAGCCGTTCACTGCCCTGGACAAGCAAGGCGTAGCGCAGCTCGAAGCGCACCTGGCGGCCCACTGCGAGCAGGGCGGCACAGTGGTGCTGACCACCCACCACACGCTGGAACGCAAGCCCTCCGGTTACCGTGAACTGAACCTGGGGCAATGGGCGGCATGAGCGTATTCATCCTGTTGTTGCGCCGCGAAGCGCGCCTGCTGTTCCGTCGCCCTGCCGAGCTGGCCAACCCGTTGGTGTTCTTCGCCATCGTCGTGGCCATGTTCCCGCTGGCAGTCGGCCCGGAAAGCCAATTGTTGCAAACCTTGTCGCCGGGCCTGGTCTGGGTAGCGGCACTGCTGGCAGTGCTGCTGTCGCTGGACGGCTTGTTCCGCAGCGATTTCGAGGATGGCTCGCTGGAACAGTGGGTGCTGTCGCCGCACCCGCTGGCGCTGCTGGTGCTGGCCAAGGTGCTGGCGCACTGGATCTTTTCCGGGCTGGCGCTGGTATTGTTGGCGCCGCTACTGGCGCTGATGCTGGGGCTGCCGAGCCATTGCCTGCCGGTGCTGCTCGGCTCCCTGCTGTTGGGCACACCGGTATTGAGCCTGCTGGGCGCGGTAGGTGCGGCGCTGACAGTCGGTCTGAAACGCGGTGGTTTGTTACTGGCGTTGCTGATTCTGCCGTTGTATATCCCAGTATTGATCCTGGGCAGTGGTGCGTTGCAAGCGGCGTTGCAAAATATGCCCGCAACCGGCCACCTGCTCTGGCTCGCCAGCCTGACGGCCCTGGCCGTTACCCTGGCACCCTTTGCTATAGCGGCCGGCCTGAAGATCAGCGTCGGCGAATAACGAGTCCCGGGCTTTCAAGCCCGGCAAATACCCTGGATGTACCCTGATGAAAATAAGCTGGACGTGGTTCCACAAGCTGGGCTCCCCGAAATGGTTCTATGCCATCAGCGGCCGTATGCTGCCATGGCTGGCCGGCGCTGCCGTGCTCCTGTTGCTGGTCGGTATCACCTGGGGCCTGGCGTTTGCCCCCCAGGACTATCAGCAAGGCAACAGCTTCCGCATCATCTACATTCATGTGCCGGCGGCCATGCTGGCGCAGTCCTGCTACGTGCTGCTGGCAGTCGCCGGGGTGGTGGGGCTGGTGTGGAAGATGAAACTGGCCGACGTCGCCCTGCAATGTGCCGCGCCCATCGGCGCCTGGATGACCGCCGTGGCGCTGGTTACCGGCGCCATCTGGGGCAAGCCGACCTGGGGCAGTTGGTGGGTGTGGGACGCCCGCCTTACGTCCATGCTCATCCTGCTGTTCCTGTACTTCGGCATCATTGCGCTGGGCCAGGCGATCAGTAATCGTGACAGTGCCTCCAAGGCCTGTGCGGTGCTGGCGATTGTCGGCGTGGTCAACATCCCGATCATCAAGTACTCGGTGGAGTGGTGGAACACCCTGCACCAGGGCGCCACCTTCACCCTCACCGAGAAGCCGGCGATGCCCGCAGAAATGTGGCTGCCGTTGCTGTGCACGGCGTTGGGTTTCTACTGTTTCTTCGGCGCCGTGCTGTTGCTACGCATGCGCCTTGAAGTGCTCAAGCGCGAGGCGCGCGCCAGTTGGGTCAGGGACGAAGTGTTGAACAGCCTGGGGCGGAGGAGCGCACAATGAGCTTTGCCACCTTCGGTGATTTTCTCGCCATGGGCCACCATGGCCTGTACGTGTGGTCGGCCTATGGCATCTGCCTGGCGGTGCTGGCGCTGAATGTCGCCGCGCCGCTGCTGGCCCGCCGTCGCTACCTGCAAGAAGAGGCGCGCCGTTTGCGCCGGGAGAACAACCAGTGAATCCGCAGCGCAAGAAACGCCTTTTGCTCATCGTCGGCCTGCTGGCCGGCGTCGGGGTTGCCGTCGGCTTTGCCTTGAGCGCATTGCAGCAGAACATCAACCTGTTCTACACGCCCACCCAGATCGCCAATGGCGAAGCGCCGATGGACACCCGCATTCGTGCCGGGGGCATGGTCGAGAAGGGCTCGGTGCAGCGCTCGTCCGACTCGCTGGATGTGCGCTTTGTGGTCACCGACTTCAACAAGTCGGTGCCAATCACCTACCGCGGCATCCTGCCCGACCTGTTCCGTGAAGGGCAGGGCATCGTCGCCCTGGGCAAGGTCAACGCCGAAGGCGTGGTAGTGGCCGATGAAGTACTGGCCAAACACGACGAGAAGTACATGCCGCCTGAGGTCACCAAGGCCCTGAAGGAAAGCGGCCAGGCCGCCACCAGCACGGAGGCCAAGCCATGAACGCGGCGTTGGTGATACCCGAACTCGGCCAGCTGGCGATGATCCTGGCCATCTGCTTTGCCACCGTGCAGGCCAGTGTGCCGCTGCTCGGTGCCTGGCGTGGCGACAGCCTGTGGATGAGCCTGGCGCGGCCGGCGGCGTGGGGGCAATTCGCCTTCCTGGCCTTTGCCTTCGCCTGTTTGACCCATGCCTTCATGACTGACAATTTCTCGGTCGCCTATGTGGCCAGCAACTCCAACAGCGCCTTGCCCTGGTACTACAAGTTCAGCGCCGTGTGGGGCGCCCACGAAGGTTCGCTGCTGCTGTGGGCGTTGATCCTGGGTGGCTGGACCTTTGCCGTGTCGGTGTTTTCGCGCCAGTTGCCGCAGGTAATGCTGGCCCGCGTGCTGGCGGTGATGGGCATGATCAGCGTCGGCTTCCTGAGCTTTCTGATCATCACGTCCAACCCGTTCCAGCGCCTGCTGCCGCAAGTGCCCACCGACGGTCGCGATCTCAACCCGCTACTGCAGGACTTTGGCCTGATTGTTCACCCGCCGATGCTGTACATGGGCTATGTGGGCTTCTCGGTGGCCTTTGCCTTCGCCATTGCCGCCTTGCTCGGCGGCCGCCTGGACGCTGCCTGGGCGCGCTGGTCGCGGCCGTGGACCATCGTCGCCTGGGCGTTCCTGGGTGTCGGCATCACCCTGGGCTCGTGGTGGGCCTACTATGAGCTGGGCTGGGGTGGCTGGTGGTTCTGGGACCCGGTGGAAAACGCCTCGTTCATGCCTTGGCTGGTGGGCACGGCGCTGATCCACTCGTTGGCGGTGACCGAAAAGCGTGGGGTGTTCAAGAGCTGGACCGTGCTGTTGGCAATTGCCGCATTCTCGCTGAGCCTGCTGGGTACCTTCCTGGTGCGTTCCGGTGTGCTGACCTCGGTGCACGCATTCGCCGCCGACCCGTCGCGGGGCATTTTCATCCTGTTCTTCCTGTTGTTCGTGGTCGGTGGTTCGCTCACCCTGTTCGCCCTGCGCGCACCGGTGGTCAAGAGCCAGGTCGGCTTCGCCCTGTGGTCGCGCGAGACGCTGCTGCTGGCCAACAACCTGGTGCTGGTGGTGGCCGCGTCGATGATTCTGCTCGGCACGCTGTACCCGCTGGTGCTTGATGCCCTGACCGGGGCCAAGCTGTCGGTAGGTCCGCCGTATTTCGATGCCTTGTTCCTGCCGCTGATGGCACTGCTGATGGTGGTAATGAGCGTGGGCGTGCTGGTGCGCTGGAAGGACACCCCGGGCAAATGGCTGGTCAGCATGATGACCCCGGTGCTGATCGGCAGTGCCATCCTTGCCCCGGTTGCCGGTTTTATCGTCGACGACTTCGACTGGCCGACCCTGACTGCCTTCGCGCTGGCTGCCTGGGTGGTACTCGGCGGGCTGCGCGACATCCTCGACAAGACCCGTCACAAAGGCCTGCTGAGGGGCCTGCCTGGCCTGGGGCGCAGCTACTGGGGCATGCAGCTGGCACACCTGGGCCTGGCGGTGTGTGCGCTGGGCGTAGTGCTGTCGAGCAACAACAGCGCCGAACGCGACCTGCGCATGGCCCCGGGCGAAAGCGTGGAGCTGGGTGGGTATCACTTCCTGTTCCAGGGCGCCAAGCACTTCGAGGGTCCGAACTTCATCTCCGACAAGGGTACCGTCGTGGTCAGCCGTGATGGCCGTGAAGTGACTACCCTGCACCCGGAAAAGCGCCTGTACACCGTGCAACAGTCGATGATGACCGAAGCCGGCATCGACGCCGGCTTTACCCGCGACCTGTACGTTGCCCTTGGCGAGCCGCTGGAAAACGGCGCCTGGGCCGTGCGCGTACACATCAAGCCTTATGTCCGCTGGATCTGGCTGGGCGGTCTGCTGACCGGCCTGGGCGGGTTGCTGGCGGCACTCGACCGGCGCTACCGCGTCAAGGTCAAGACCCGGGTGCGTGATGCCCTGGGCGTGTCTGGAGCAGCTGCATGAAGCGTTGGATCATGGTAGTCCCCCTGGCAGTGTTCCTGCTGGTGGCGGTGTTCCTCTACAAGGGGCTGTTTCTCAAGCCCGACGAGCTGCCGTCGGCAATGATCGGCAAACCGTTCCCGGTGTTTTCCCTGGCTTCGACCCAGGGCGACCGCACCCTGACCCAGGCCGACTTGCAGGGCCGCCCGGCACTGGTCAACGTGTGGGCCACCTGGTGCCCGTCGTGCAAGGTCGAGCACCCGTACCTGAACCAGCTGGCGCAGCAGGGCGTGGTGATCCACGGGGTCAACTACAAGGACGACAACGCCGCCGCGCAGAAATGGCTGGCCGAGTTCCACAACCCTTACCAGCTGGACATCCGTGACGAGCAGGGCAGCCTGGGCCTGGACCTTGGGGTGTACGGCGCGCCGGAAACTTTCCTGATCGACGCCAAGGGCATCATCCGCTACAAGCACGTGGGCATTGTCGATGCCACTGTCTGGCGTGAGCAGCTGGCGCCGCTGTACCAGGGCCTGGTCGACGAGGCGAAGCCATGAGGCGCTGGCTGGCAGCTGCCGTGCTGGGCATGAGCCTGGCCGGCGTGGCCAAGGCGGCCATCGACACGTACCAGTTCCGCGACGACGCCGAGCGCGAGCGCTACCAGCAGTTGACCAAGGAACTGCGTTGCCCCAAGTGCCAGAACCAGGACATTGCCGATTCCAACGCGCCGATTGCTGCCGACCTGCGCCGCGAGATCTTCCGCATGCTTGGCGAAGGCAAGAGCAACCAGCAGATCGTCGACTTCATGGTCGACCGCTATGGTGACTTTGTGCGCTACAAACCGGCGCTCAGCGGGCGTACCTGGCTGTTGTGGTTCGGCCCGGGCATCCTGTTGGTCGGTGGTTTTGCGGTGCTGGCGGTGATCGTGCGCCGACGCCGTGGTACGGCTTTGCCGGGCAACAATGAGCTTTCCGTCGAAGAACGCGAGCGACTCGCCAAACTGCTGGAAAAAGAACAGACCCATGATTGAATTCTGGCTTAGCGCGGGCCTGCTGCTGCTCGCCGCCCTCAGCTTTTTGCTGATCCCGATCCTGCGTGGCCGTGGCCGCCAGCAGGAAGAAGACCGTACCGCCCTGAACGTGGCCCTGTACCAGGAGCGCGTCGCCGAACTGGCTGCCCAGCAGGCTGCCGGTGTGCTCGATGAGGCGCAGTTGAGCAAGGGCCGTGACGAGGCAGCCCGCGAGCTGCTGGCCGATACCGAAGGTGCCGAGGCTCAGCGCCAGGGCCATCTGGGCAAAGCCCTGCCGCTGCTGGCCGCAGTGCTGGTACCGCTGATGGCGCTGGGGCTGTATCTGCATTTTGGCGCCGCAGACAAAGTGGCGTTGACCCAGGAATTCGCCGAAGCACCCAAGTCGATGGAAGAAATGACCACGCGCCTGGAGCGTGTGGTACAGGCCCAGCCTGAGTCGGCCGAGGCCCTGTACTTCCTGGGCCGTGCCTATATGGCCGAGCAGCGCCCGGCCGATGCTGCGCGTACCTTCGAGCGCTCGGTCGCTTTGGCTGGCCGCCAGCCCGAGCTGCTGGGCCAGTGGGCGCAGGCCATGTACTTTGCCGCCGACAAGCAGTGGAGCCCGCAGTTGCAGGCACTGACGGATGAAGCGCTGAAGGCCGACCCCAACGAAGTGACCAGCCTGGGCCTGCGCGGTATCGCCGCCTTTGAAGGCGAGCGTTACCAGGAAGCCATCGACTACTGGAAGCGCCTGCTGGCGCAGTTGCCAGAAGGCGATGCATCGCGTGCGGCCCTGCAGGGCGGCATCGACCGCGCTGTCGAGCGCCTGGGTGGGCCGGCAGGGCAGGCCGCAGAGCCCGCGCCGGTAGCTGCGCGGCTGAAGGTACGGGTGGAACTGGCAGCGGCATTGAAGGACAAGGTAAAACCGGACGATACGGTGTTCATCTTCGCTCGCGCCAGCAATGGCCCGCCCATGCCGTTGGCAGCCAAGCGGGTGACCGTGGCACAGTTGCCGATCGAGGTGGAGTTGTCCGATGCTGACGCAATGATGCCGCAGATGAAACTGTCGCAATATGCCGAAGTCCAACTGGTTGCACGGGTTTCCCGCGCTGGTCAGCCTACCCGCGGCGAGTGGATTGGCCAGGGCGCGCCGTTGCCCAGTGCCACCCAGGCTACCCAGCACCTGACCATTGACAGCCCAGACCCGTAAGAGAGCAAAGCCATGCACAGCACCGTCCGCCTGACCCTGATCACCCTGGCCCTGGGTTTGTCTGCGTGTACGGTGCATCAGCCGTATGAACAGCCGGCACCCCCGATCGAGCGCGTGCCGCCGCAAGGGCCGGTGGTCAAGCCGTTGCCGGGTGGGCAGCCGTCCACCCAGCCGAGCAAACCGGCGGCGATACCCAAGCCGATGCCGCGCACCTCGGCCAGCTTTGCGCCACCACCTGGCGGGGCGAGCCACTGGGACCCCAAGCTGGGTGTGTATGTACTGGAGAAGCAGCCCAATACCTTCTACCGGCAGCGTACGTACTATCGGTTTGATAACGGCTGGAGCTGGTCGCTGAGCCCGAATGGGCCTTGGCAGGAAACCGACAGTAGCGGTGTACCCGGTGGCTTGGGGCGCGCATTCGCTCAATAGTCAGTTGTTGACCTGTTCTGGCTCTGTCGCGGGTGAATCCGCGACAGAGCCAGAACAGGCAGTCGATGCGGTACAGTTTTACCCAGAATTACCGATTGACTGTACTGTACGGTGACTCCGCATAATGCCACTTCAAGACAACGGAGGTGGCATGCGCAAGACAGTCCTGGTACTGGTAGAAACCGTCGACGATTTCCTGCCCATGCTCGAGCAGGCCGGTTACCGCCTGATCCGCGCCCCCTCGCCGCAACTGCGCGCCGAGGCCATTCAGCGCCACGCCAGTGAAATCGATGCCGTGCTCACGCGCGGCCCGCTGGGGCTAACGGCTACCGAAATCGATGCCTTGCCCAATCTGCAGATCATCTGCGTGATCGGTGCCGGCTACGAGCAAGTCGACCTGGCTGCCGCCGCCGCGCGCGGCATCACCGTTACCAACGGCGCGGGTGCCAATGCCAGCGCGGTCGCCGACCACACCCTGGCGCTGTTGCTGGCGCTGCTGCGCGACATTCCCCGTGCTGACGCCAGCACCCGCCGCGGCGAGTGGAACCGGGTAATCAGCCCGTCGGTGAGTGGCAAGCGCCTGGGGATTCTTGGCCTGGGGGCGGTGGGGCAGGCCATTGCCAAGCGCGCCAATCTGGGCTTCGACATGCCTATCAGCTATCACAGCCGCACGCCGCGCGAAGATGTGCCTTACACCTGGTACGACAGCCCGCTGCACCTGGCCGCTGCCGTCGACATCCTGGTCGTGGCGACCCCCGGTGGCGCCAATACCCAGCATCTGGTCGATGCCCAGGTACTAGAGGCGCTGGGCGGCAAGGGCTATCTGGTGAATATCGCCCGGGCCAGCGTGGTCGACACCGCCGCCCTGGTGGCCGCCCTGGAGCAAGGCAAGCTGGCCGGCGCCGCCCTGGACGTATTCGACGACGAACCGGCGGTGCCGGATGCCGTCAAGGCTTTGGCCAACACCGTGCTCACCCCCCACGTGGCCGGCCAATCGCCGGAGGCCGCGCGCGATACCGTCACCCTGGTGCTGCAAAACCTGCAGGCATTCTTTGCCGGTGAGCCAGTACTGACCCCGGTGCGCCAGTAACCCTTTCAGACATCTGCCTGGCAAAGCCTGGGCAACAAGGAGTGTGTGCATGCAACTCGAAATCTTCCAGGTCGATGCCTTTTCCGCTGAACCGTTCGGTGGCAACCCGGCGGCGGTGATCCCGCTTGAAGCCTGGCTGCCGGACGATGTGCTGCAGCGAATTGCCGAAGAAAACAACCTGTCGGAAACGGCTTATTTCGTGCGCAACGGCGAAACCTTCGACCTGCGCTGGTTCACCCCAGCTGTGGAAGTTGACCTGTGCGGCCACGCCACCCTTGCGTCGGCTTATGTGCTGTTCGAGCAGCTGGGTGAGCAGGCGCAAGTACTGCGCTTCAACACCCGCAGTGGCGAATTGCGTGTCAGCCGTAGCACTGACGGGCTGCTGGCCATGGATTTCCCGGCCAAGCAACCGGCCGTCGTGGAAACCCCGGTGGGCCTGCTGCAAGCGCTGGGCCTGAGCCAGGCACAGGCGGTGTACCGCAGCGATGACTATGTAGTAGTGATTGATGACGCCCTGTTGCTCGACACACTGAAGCCAGACTTTGTGGCGCTGTCGGCTTTCGACGTGCGCGGCATTGCCGTGACGGCGGCAGGGCGTGGCTTTGACTTCGTCACCCGCTGGTTCGGCCCGCGGGTTGGGGTGAACGAAGACCCGGTCACAGGCTCGGCCCACACCTCGCTGGCGCCAGTGTGGGCTGAGCGCCTGGGCAAGCATGTGCTCAGTTGCGAGCAGGGCGGGGCACGTAAAGGGCAGCTGCTGTGCGAAGTACCGGGCAATGGCCGGGTGATCATCAGCGGGCGGGCGGCGTTGTACCTGCGCGGTACTGCGTACATCTGAAGCTTCACGCGCTCCTGCACCGACCGCGTTGCAGTTGGCATCTATAATTGTTGGCCCAACCCTCGCTAAAGGAGCCAGCCATGGCCCTGGAAAAACACGGCACTTGCCTGTGCGGCGCCACCACGCTCAAGGTCACCGTCGACAACACCCATATCAGCGCCTGCCACTGCAGCATGTGCCGCAAGTGGACCGGCGGCCCGTTGCTGGTGGTGAATTGCAGCCAGCCACCGGTGATCGAAGGGCGTGCCCCCAGTGTCTACGATTCGTCCGACTGGGCGCAGCGAGGGTTCTGCGGCCAATGCGGCACGCACCTGTATTACCGGCTGAAGGCCAACGACTTCCATGCGGTACCGGTCGGCCTGCTGGATGGGGATCAGGAATGGGATTTCGATCTGCAGATTTTTGTCGAGCAGAAGCCCGCCTGGTACTGTTTTGCCAACCAGACCAAAGAGCTGACCGGCCAAGAGGTGTTTGAGCAGAACAGCTAATAGTGTGCCGTCGATCCTGCTTGCCAAACCGGTGCATTCCTGAGAAAAGGGCGGCTTTGTTATTCAGCGTTGGAGTGTGCCCGTGAGCCATGAACTGCAGATCATCGACCTGGTCGAGGGGGAAGGCAAAGCCGCCGTCAAAGGCGCCCTGATCACCACCCAGTACACCGGCTGGCTGGCCGACGGCAGCGAGTTCGATTCATCCTGGTCACGCGGCAAGCCGTTCCAGTGCGTGATCGGCACCGGTCGAGTGATCAAGGGTTGGGACCAGTCTTTCAGTAAATGACACGCCCATGTATCCTGCCGTTTTCGAGTATCAGCAGGAGCAGGCGACATGCCAGCCGCCATTCCCTACATTCGGTTCAGCAGTGCCCGGCAGACCACAGGTAGCAGTGCCGAACGCCAGCAGCAGATGGTGACCCATTGGCTCACACAGCACAGTGAGTACACCCTTTCAGACCTTACCTATGAAGACCTTGGGCGTAGTGGATACCACGGTGACCACATCAGGGAGGGTGGAGGCTTTGCAAAGCTGTTGCAGGCTGTAGAAGCTGAGAGCATCAAAGCTGGTGACGTTGTTCTAGTCGAAGCAATCGACCGTACAGGCCGTTTGTCCCCAATGCGTATGCTGAGGGACATTATCAGTCCAATCATTGAATCAGGTGTATCCATCATCACCTTGGACGATGGTGTGACGTACAACAGGGATAGCGTAGAAGGTGGTCATCTATTCCTGTTGGTAGCCAAGATACAAGCAGCACACGGGTACTCAAAGGCTCTGAGTGAACGTACAAAGGCCAGTTATGCCATTAGGCGAGAGCAAGCCAGAGCAACAGGAAAGGTAAAGCGAAACACGCCTGTCTGGCTTACTAGTGAAGGCGATTTGAATAAGGCTGTTGCACCTTACATCAAGCAAGTATTTGAACTGTATGTGTCTGGTGTTGGCAAGACAGCTATCGCTAACAGACTTCGTGCAAGTGGTGTAAAAGAACTGGCAACTTGTTCTGGCCCAACTATCGAAGGTTGGTTAAGAAATCAAGCAGCAATTGGCAACTGGGAACTGTACAAGGATGATCCAGACAGAACCACTGAAATTATCCGTGGTGTATACCCGGCTGTCGTCACTGATGAATTGTTCTTGCTAGCACAACAACGAAAAAAAGCAGTAGCGACAAAACCCCGAGAAAGAACATCGAAGCATTTCCTTGTCGGCTTGGTGAAGTGTGGAGCATGCAATAGCAATTACATCATTCATCACAAGGATGGTAAGCCTAACAACATGCGGTGTGTTTTACATCACCGATTGAAGTCAGCAGGTTGCAGTAATGCTGAAACTATTCCTTATCAAGTGGTGCATAAGGTTTACATGCTTACTGCGCATTCATCTGTTGGTAAAGCATTGCAGGCAATCCAGCTAACTGAGAACGACAAACGAAAACTTGCACTGAATGCTGAAAGGGACAAGCTGTCAGTTACTATACAGGCTCTCACTGATAAGGTTGAAGACTTGGATATACCTGAGTTGTGGGAGAAACTCAGAAAAGCTAATGAGCAACGAAAGGCGGTTGATGAAGAATTGAGTATCTTGAATCGTCCTGCTGACACTGCTGTCACTGGCAAATTCAGAAAGCAAATGGCAGATGTTAATTACAATGCAGCAATTGACCATGATAGTTTGTTCAGGGATGATCCAGTAAAGCTATCTGCACTGCTGAAACAAGCAGGATATACAATCACTGTAAACGAAGGGCGTACACTCTTTGCCTCTGGTTATGATGTGCCATTCATTTATGCTGGTACGGTGAGGAAAGGAAACCAGACCTTAGGTTATCGTGTGTTTGAGAATAACCATGAGTTTGTTATCTCTCCCATCATTCCAGACATGCCAACCACACATGAAGACGTAACGGCAGGGGAGTACTTGGGTAGTCGCTCAAGTGAAGTTGTAACAATGAAGCTGGCAGTAAACGAAGTACACTATGACGAAGACAACAACGAATACTATCAAGAGTAAAATAATAGTGTACGAACATCTGTTACGGTATTGACTTATTTCATATAAATTATTATAATGTCAACATGAATTGAGAGTATTAGTCTCAGCATTTGGTTGGTGTTTGATGCTGTTAAGGTCGGAGGTCCGCTAATACTTTCAGTTGTCAAATTCCAGTATGTATTGAGAATGGGTGGTTGGTTAATAGAGTCCGCCTTTGTCTTTGTCCCAAGGGCGTATATCTCCACCATTTTCAATCATTCTATTTCAGCGGGCGTATCCTCGCCCCAAGACAGCTTGTACAGGTTTCTCCTTTCCTCGTTCAAGCTGTCACTTGCTGTTGACTACCCTCGATTGTCAGCAGCACTTATTCCGTATGTCCAATAGCCAATTGGTCATAGCCAGCTATTAGCCATAGTGGCTGGCCTTCGTTTCTCCAAGTTCCCCCAGTCCTCTAGTGAGTGGCTGGGGTTCTTTTTTTATTCGTCGTTTAAGACAATCCAATTACATTCATGGAGGATTCCACATGGAACAATTCCGGCTATGCCGCATCTGCAATACAGACATTAGTCACTTACGCAAACATGCCACCACTTGCAGCAATAGCTGCCGTAGCAAACTCTTTCGTTCTAACAAGTTGCAATCTATCCTTGTAAACTTTCGTGTGCCTCTAGATGTTTATACAAACCTCGCCATTGATGCTTTCACCTCAAAGAAAGGGATCAGTGGTTTGCTCACTGGGATGGTGGTACAGAAATATGCCTAACAAGTGGAACAACTACACCATCACTCAAGAGATTCAATATTTCAAGTCTTTAGGTAGTGCAGCTAAGACCACAAGCAATCAGGCTGAGTGGCAGAGGTGCTCAGACATTGTGGAGCTTCTTGAGGAACAACTTTCACTTACAGGATACTCAAAACATGCATGATCGAGAAATGAACAAATTCCTACTTGAGTTTGGCAAAGCATGGCGACGTAAAGATCGTAGCAAGCAACAGGCAGCGTTAAAGCCAAATACATCTGCTCCAGTTGTTAAGCCTACTGTAAAGCCATTCTCTCAATTTAACGAGTTGATCTATCAATCCACAATAATTAGCAAGATGATTGCCCTTATTCACAAGCGAAAAGGAGTAAAGTAAATGACAGCAGTAAATAAAGATAAAATCACCATCAAGGGGGTCCCGCCGAAATATGATGAAACAGAGTTTGAGCGTCGCCTTGCTCTTGAACTACATAAGTATCATCACACCACTGATAGCTTGGAACATGTAACCGCACCACTTGCTCATGACTTCCTTGAAGTTGTTGCAGACAAAATGAAGGCAGGATACACAGTTGCTAGAAACTGGCGTGTGGTGATGGACCCTCTCAATTACTCATGTTTCCTTACAAAACCTGACGATGTTCAAGCACTGGACATTGAAGCTATCAAAGCAAATGTAAAAGCATCCTATGTTGCTCACCTTCAAAGTGAACATAATCGTTATCAAGACTTGCTCAGACAGCAACTCATTCAGGCTCAACAGGAAAAGGAACTCAAAGCCCAGCAAGACAAAGAGGCTAAAGCCATGGCTGCAATTGAACGGGAGGTTCAGGCTTGCTTTAAACCACTTGAGATTCCTGAGTAAGGATCAAGTAACAATGAAAATATCAGGTGCCTCCTACTGGTTAACGCTGGTAGGAGGCTTTTCTTTGCCTGTAAGAAACTGGCGATGTTCCGATTTCCATTGGGGATTGTTGTACGAAGGTTAAGCACATTTCACTTTCTCAATCAAAAAGTCTTCAATATCCACGGTAACAACGATTTATTCTTAACTCTGTACGGATAGTGATACTGGATGCCTCTAGGACGCCCTGTAGCGCTTTTTGGAGCGATTTAAAGGAAAATACAAGAAAGGGTAGCGGGTGAGGTAGAGGATCGCTGTAATCGCTCTATACGAGCTTACAGAGGGCATGGCATTCGGCCTAGATGCAAATGAAAATAATTCCCATTGGTATTGACAGAATTCGATTTCACCTGTAGAATAAGGCTTCAGCCGCCGAGCGAAGCGAGAAGGGTGAAGCTATATATAAGAGTATTATATTCTGTATGTACATACAGAGTAGATATATATAGATAGATAGTAAGAAAGAGAAAGAAGAAAGATAAAAAAGAAAGAGAGTATATTAACTACTTAACGTAGTTAAGAATATTATATTCTGTATTGCATACAGAGAATAACTATACTCAGCATTATGCTGAGATAAGATCAAGAGCGAATGTATTCTTCTTATCCCCCGTGGGGATCACCCACTTGCAGTGTGTGCAGATCAAAGGCTTTTCTTTTTTTTCTTCCTCTTTCTTGATTGTCAAATCAAATTCTTATACCAATTTCTTCGTGGTCAAACGAAGGAAATGATATTCATAAGCTTTCGGGAAGAGACAGAAGTGGGAACCCTCTTCCCGTTTTAGAGAGAATGTAACTTCACAGATTCCTGTGATTAGAATCTCCATGAGCACTCATGAAATTTGAATCCTCAGATCATTCTGTACAAATGCCGCTACACCCGTTTCCACTACACCCGTTTTCGTTACACGATGTTTTCGAATTCCCATACAGGCGTTTTTGAAATTTCCTGATTTCCATTTCCGTCTAGGGCATTTCCGCCTGTGCTGGCAAGCACGACTGTCCGCGACTTCGCCGGTCCTTCGCTTCGGCTGTCATGCCATGCGATTGTCATTTGTCATTTGGGACAAGTGGTATTGTCATTAGCAAGAATGGTCGTTCACCCAATTGACAAATCAGTCAAAGCCACGGATGATGACAGCATCAAGACGAGGGGAAGTCACCATGGTTAACGTTGTCGCTTACATTCGCTGCTCAACATCCTCACAAGGGGAGTCGGGCTTAGGTCTGGAAGCACAACATGACTACATCAAGCGAGCAGCCCAAGCTAATGGTTGGAACATCATTGGTGTGTTTGTAGACGTTGTGTCGGGCAAGCTTGCCCTGGGCGACCGCCCAGAAGGCAAAAAGGCACTGGCAGCGTGCCAGCAGCACAACGCTCAATTGCTGGTAGCTAAGCTGGATCGTCTTTCTCGCTCGGTACTGCACATTGCCCAGCTGATGGAGCAGGTAGACTTCAAAGTCGCCACCATGCCCCAAGCGGACAAATTCCAACTCCACTTGTTCGCGGCCCTTGCCCAGCAGGAACGTGAGTTCATCGCCCAGCGTACCAAGGATGCATTGGCAGCTTTGCAGCGTCGTGCAGATGCTGGTGAAGCTGAGGCGGTGGCTAAGGTTAATCGTCGCACACAGGCACTTGAGAAAGGCCGTGCCGTTGCCGATATCACAGCGGCGAACAACATCCGTATGGAGAAGGTGACAAGCTTCCAAGCCACTGTGAAGCCTCACATTGAAGCGTGCCTGTACAGGAAGCTCACCACGTTGCAGGCCGTAGCCGACTGCCTGAATGCTAAGGGCATCACTACTTCACGCGGTAGCGAGTGGAACGCTACAGCAGTACGTCGCCTGATGCTGGCCCTTAACTTGAGCTTTGATAAGGTGGCGTAAAACTAGCCTCATACAGCAGCGTTACGCCTTACCCTGTGGGGTGGGGTAGACATGCACGCAAACGCCTCGCTATAAGCTTCCTGTGAGCTTGTGGCGGGGCTTTTTTGTTTAACACCTACCGGATTCGAAAAAATATAGACGCCCCAGACCTTTTAGAAAGCTGGGGGGGTTAAACCTTGTGGCGGTATCTACGAAATTGGAACCACTTGAAATCGCCCTCAGTCTGGTAGGATCACCCTTTTTCCATTCTTGCGAGTACCGTATGGACATTAAGGCTCGTTTGACGCAGGTGCGAACATGGGTATGGGTGGGTATTGTCACCGTTTTGGGCACGGTAATCAAATACTCCATTGAGAACAGCAAGTTACCTGACTGGCTTTCTAATTTGATCGACTTGGTTGGTCTGCACTTTCTGCCGTCAGTTAAAACTGTATTCGATGTTCGGTTGCCTGTGGTGGTGTTTCTGATTGTCGGTGTGTTCATTGCGATAGCTGGTTGTTGGATTGTTCGCTATTACCGAGGACAGCTGTCAGTAGTCACTGAGAAATTGTGTCAGTTGGAATCTGAAAATGCCAACTTGAGAGATTTGGAAAGTGCTCGTAAGGATTCGGTTAAGAATCCTGATAAACCTCGCCGGGTTTTGGATAGGTCTGCTCCCGGTTACAAAGAGTTTGATCAGGCATTACAAGCAAAGATGGCTGAAATGGCTCCGTTTATCCATCCGAGAAAGTTGGATGCATCCGTTTTGACTAAGGAGCAGCTATCTGTTTTTGAGTTTGTTTGTGATAGGTTGGACTCGGGGCTGCAAGCCACTAAAAAGACGGTGATGCGGGACCTGCATATTTCTCTTCTTACAGCAGAAGATATTTTGGATAATTTGTGCGATCAAGGCTTTCTTACAAAACCTTTCGTTGTGTCTGGGCCAGAATGGTATTCACTGCCACCTGCTGGGCGGTCATGTTACCTTGAGTTGAAAAAAGGCGTTACAACAGCACCGACTCGGCATGGTTAAGGTCAGGTGTGGCTCATGGTGAGAGTGTTTGGTTAATTTGGGGGCTTTTAGTTGAACGATATTGATAGTCCTGACTTCGCCAAGGCGCGTGGGTTTCTAATTGGGTTTTCTACTATTGCATTAGTGCTATGGTTCTATGGTGTGGACTTGGCAACTATCAAATTCCTAGGATTGGAAATTGTGCCTAAGCGTAATGCTAGTCATTCGTGGGGTTTAATTGCTCTTGTTAATGCATATTTGTTTTTCCGCTTTTATCAGCGCATACCCGAAAACACTCGTAACTTCGACGATAGGATGAATAGGATTTACGACGAGGCTCTGGGCTGGGTTGCTATGCTTATTTATAGGTTGGGTTTAATGGAGGAAGGGAGAAAGCTTCTTTTGGAAACCTATCCTGATGTGAATTCAGAAGCAATAGAAATTCAGTCGCTTACATATACTATAAGTTGCCACGACAAGCTGGCTGAGGCTGAAACTCGGTCTGGAACAGAAGATCATGTGCCGACAATTGATGAAGTAAACAGAGAGTATCGAACTGAGGTCATTGTGACTGGCTTTTTTATTGGTCAGAGACAGCCAAATTTGGACATCTGCTCCAGATATGCCCACCTTACAAAGACGATGCCTGCGATCATCACATGGGGGTGCAAGGCATTTGCTGGGGTTCGTGGGATGTGCGTTACCCCATGGTTCACTGATAACTGGTTACCGCTGGTGCTGGGAGCGGCTGCAGTAGGGGTCGCGATGCACAGGTGGCTGGTCATAAACGTGATGTAATTTACAAAAATGTTGGGACCAAGGCCTGATGGGGATGCGCGTTGGCGGCAAGCGCAAACTGCTGGTTCCAGCACACCTGGGCTATGGCGAGCGCAGTGTGGGGGCGATACCGCCTGGCTCGGACCTGACCTTTGAGATCGAATTGCTGGAAGTGCTGACGCGGGATGATTGAGGAAAAGGACTACACGCGCTGTCGGCTCGTGTCTGATTGAGGGCAGATTCACAGCCAGCTAAGCTTGCCGACTCAACAAGCGAGAGGGAGTAATTCCATGAAGTCGCATTTTTCTTCGAGGGTGGTACGCGAAGCTAACGCTTTGCTAGTGGCATCAGGTGCACGTATGGAAATTTCGCTACCGCGTGAATTGGCCAGTGTGATCCCTAACCCGCGAAAGTCCCGTTCGGAACTGAAGGCAGCATTTACAGCCGCGTACTTCCGCCTGCGCAAGGGGTGAAAGCCTTATGGCCGACGGCTGCTACAACCACATCTACTCTGTGCTTGTAGAAAATGAGCAATATACCCCTGGGTTCTGGTTGGGCGTGGCATAAAGTCTTGTAGGTTCAGTTCTATTTGTATTCTTGCTAGGTTTTCTGGTGTTTTTCGCCTGGAGTTTGAATCAAGGTCCGAAACAGGTCATCGAACAGGTGTTTGATGTCACCATCATCGACTCTGTCCCTGCGAGCGAAGCTGCAGGAGCACTGTGACGGCTACTCCCCAGAGTGATTAGTTGAGACTGGACATAATTCAGCAACACCCATCCCCTAACCTAGGCCTTGCCTAGGGAACGGCATCCACCTCCAGGGAGGAACCAAACGGGTTCAGGGCACTCTGACCCTCACTCGTTGCCAAGGATGGCATTCACTACAAGGGCGCCCTGCAACAGATCGGGCGATGTGGCGGGTCAACCCGATTTCTCTGCCACACGAGCCTGCCTTGATGAAGTTGCCAACATTCTTCCGCCGTCGTCGCCATTTGCTGCTGAGCCTGGTACTCACGGCCGTCGCCGTACCGTTGGCGCTGGAGGCTGTCGAAAGCCGGGCTGAGCCGGTGGATGGCACCCAGACCCTGGTGTTCCTGCGCCATGCCGAGAAGCCGGGTGAGGGGCTTGGCCAGTTGAACTGCCAGGGCCTCAACCGCGCACTGGACCTGGCAACCTTGCTGCCAGAGCGCTTCGGTAATGCCGACTACGTGTTTGCCGCCAACCCTTCGCGGCATGTCGAGGAAGGCAGCAAGGACGAAAGCTACAGCTACATTCGCCCGCTGATGACCATCACCCCCAGCGCCATCCGCCTCGGCTTGCCGGTGAATATCGACTACGGCGCCAACGACACCGACGAACTGGCCGATGAGTTGCTGAGCGACAAATACCGCAATGCGACCGTCTATACCGCCTGGTCCCACGGCTACCTGCCTGAACTGATCAATACGGTGGCCGGCAAGGCCTTGGGTGAAGAGCGGGTGATCACCCAAGACTGGAGCGGCGATGACTTCGACACCCTCTATGTACTGACCCTGACCTGGCACGACGGCAAGGCCAGCCTGCTCAGCCGCAACGTGCGCCAGGGCCTGAATGACGGTGCGCATAGCTGCCCGACCTGATCCGCTGGTACTGTTTGGCCAGGAAGCCGAAACAGGGAAGGGTGATGAAGCAGCGGGTAACGGTAATCGGCGGCGGCGTGGTTGGCCTGGCAACGGCCTACGCGCTTGTTCGTGAAGGGTGGTCGGTTGATTTGATCGAGGCCCGTGACAGCCTGGCGTCGGCCACCAGCTTCGCCAATGGCGGGCAATTGTCCTATCGCTATGTGGCACCGCTGGCTGATGCCGGAGTGCCGTGGCAGGCGCTGGGTTGGCTGTTGCAGGGCGAGTCGCCGCTGCGCCTGCGCTTGCGTCTGGACCCGGCGCAGTGGCGCTGGCTGCTGGCATTCACCTTGGCATGCCGGCGCAGCGTCAATCGCCGAAATGCCGGGCAACTGCTGGAGCTGGCGCTGCAAAGCCAGGCTGTGCTGGCGCAATGGCGCGAGCATCATGACCTGGGGGATTTCAACTGGCGGCGCAATGGCAAGCTGGTGGCTTTTCGCAGCGAGCGTGCCTTTGCCGATGGCCGGGCACAGTTGACCGACCCGGCCAGCCAGCGGGTGCTGGCGGCCGCCGAGTTGCGCGCGCTGGACCCTGCCCTGGAGGGCGCCCCGTTTGTGGGTGGCGTGTTCACAGCGGATGAAGAGGTTGGCGATTGCCACTTGTTCTGCCAGCGCCTGGAGGCACTGTTGCGCGCTTCGGGGCAATGCCGTTTCCTGCTTGGCCGGCCAGTGACGCAGCTGGTACGGCGCCAGGACCAGGTTGTAGCGCTGCAACTGGGCAATGAGCAACTGGACGTGGAGCAGTTGGTGCTGTGTGCCGGGCATCGTGGCCCAGGCTTGGCATTACCGGGGGTGCAGATACCGGTCTACCCGTTGAAGGGCTACAGCCTGACGGCACCGATCAGCGCCGGGCATCGGGCACCGGAGGTGAGCCTTACCGACTATGAGCGCAAGATCGTCTATGCCCGCCTGGGGCAGCAGCTGCGGGTAGCGGCGATGGTGGACATTGTCGGGTTCGACGAGTCGGTGGAAAAGCGCAGGTTGCAGAGCATGAGGCGGCTGGCGCTGGAGACGTTACCGATGGCAGCGGATTATGGCCAGGCGGTGGAGTGGGCGGGGATGCGACCGGCGACACCGACCGGGGTGCCGATCATTGGTGAGACGGTGTATCGCAACCTGTGGCTGAACCTGGGGCATGGGGCCTTGGGGTTTACACTGGCCTGTGGCAGTGCAGAGCGGCTGGCTAGAAAAATCGGTTGACCATACCGGCCTCTTCGCGGGTAAACCCGCTCCCACAGGACCCCACAGCATTCAGGTTTGTGGTGAACCTGTGGGAGCGGGTTTACCCGCGAAGAGGCCGGCACAGCCAAACCTGAAATCAGCGGCCCAAGCGCATCGGCCAACCCACCACTTTCTTCACCCGCGGCGTGGCATAGGTGCGCACTTTGGAGGTGCTCAAGCCCATGCGCACCAGCGATTCGGCGATGGTCACCGCTGCGCTTACGCCATCCACCACCGGCACGCCGGTGCGCTGGCGGATCTGCTCGTCCAGCCCGGCCATGCCACCGCAGCCCAGGCAAATCACTTCGGCCTTGTCGTCACGCACGGCGCGTTCGGCCTGCTCGACAATCGCCTCCACGGCCCGCTGCGGGTCAGCTTCCAGCTCCAGCACCGCCAGCCCGCTGGCCCGCACCGACGCACAGCGGTCATAAAGGCCAGACAGCTTCAGACGGTCTTCGATCAGTGGCACGGTGCGGTCCAGCGTGGTCACCACGGAATAGGCATGGCCCAGGTACATCGCGGTGCTGGCGGCTGCATCGGTAATGTCCACCACTGGCACGTTCAGCAATTCCTGCAGGCCTTCGCGGCCGTGTTCGCCGTAACCGGCCTGGATCACTGCGTCGTAGGGGCCCTCGTAGGCCAGCACCCGGTCCATCACGGCGATGGCGGCCAGGTAGCTTTCGAAGTTGCCTTCCACCGACTCGGCACCGAACCAAGGGGTAAGGCCGACGATTTCGGTACCGGGCGCTGCTACGGCTCGGGCTTGCTGGGCAATGGCTTCGGTGATGGCTTCAGTGGTGTTGACGTTGGCGATCAGAATACGCATGGGCAGTCCTCCCTGATTAATGGCTGCTGTGGTCGACGGCGATGCATTCACCGCTGACGTCGTGGTAGTGGCGATTGCGTGGCGCGATCAGCAGGTACAGGACGGCAGCGATGCCGGCACCGATCAGCCAGGAGAACGGCGCCACGCTGTGGAAACTGGGTACCAGGGCCAGGACGATGGCCAGCAGCGCGGCCGGCACGAAGGCCGCCACGGCGCGCAGGTTGATACCTTTGCTGTAGTGGTAGGCGCCGGTCGGGTGCTCGGTGTACAGCTCCGGCACGTTGATGCAGCCTTTGCGCAGCAACCAGTAGTCGGACATGATCACCCCGTACAGCGGGCCGAGCAGGGCGCCCAGGCCGGACAGGAAGTACACGATGACCAGCGGACTGTTGTACAGGTTCCACGGCAGGATCAACACCGCCAGGGTGGCGCTGATCAGCCCCGCGCGGCGGAAGTTCAGGTGGCGTGGCGCCAGGTTGCTGAGCACGAAGGCCGGGGCGACGAAGTTCGCCATGATGTTCACCGCCACGGTGACAATCAGGAAGGCGACGCAGCCCAGTACCAGGAACAACGTGCTGGGGATGGCGGCGACGATCTGGGTCGGGCTGTCGATGATCTGGCCGTTGATCTGGAACTGCGCGCCGCACAGCACCACGGTGATCACGGCAAACACCAGGATGTTCACTGGCAGGCCCCAGAAGTTGCCGACGCGGATGGTCTTGCGGCACGGCGAGGAGCGGGCGAAGTCACAGAAGTTCAGCACCAGGGTGCCGTAGATGGCCAGCCACAATGCGCCGCCGGCGAAGATGTTGCGCCACATATCAACGCCGGTCAGTGGCTCGGCGACCGACCAGGCGATGCGCGCGTCGGCCTTGAAGTACATGAACACTGCCAGTGCGGCCACGGTCAGCAGGATCACCGGGCCGGCAAAGGCCTCGTAGCGGCGCACCATCTCCATGCCGTAGGCCAGGATCACCAGCTGTACCAGCCAGATCGACACGAAGCACACCCAGCCCAGGCTCGAAAGGCCGAGGACGCTGTCATGGTCGTAGGCTGCCATTTGCGGCCACACGGCGGTAAGCAGCACGCGCAGCACCACCGAGGCCAGGTAGGTCTGGATGCCAAACCAGGCAATGGCAATGACTGCGCGGATCAGCGCCGGTATCTGTGCACCATGGATGCCGAAGGCAATGCGGCTGATGACCGGGAACGGCACCCCGGTTTTCTGCCCCATGTAGCCGGACAGGTTCATGAAGAAGTACACCAGCGCCGCGCCAATGGCCAGCGATAGCAAAATCTGCCAACCACCCAGGCCGAGGGCGAACAAGCCCATGGCGAACGAGTAGTTGGCAATATTGTGCACATCGTTTGTCCACAACGCGAAGATGCTGTAGCCACCCCAGCGCCGCCCTTCGGTGCGTGTCGGGGCGAGGTCGCGGTTGTGCAGGCGCGGGCTCAGGGCCAGTTCCGGCGCATTGCCGACGAGGTTGGAAGCGGGGTGGGTGCTGGCGACGGATAGTTCAGGGGCAAGGTCGAGGCTGCTACTCATTCCGGCGGGCTCCTGATGCACTTTGACTGCGATGAGCGGGCATGCGCACGGGCTCGCCATCTCGTCGGTGCAGCTTGGCATCACAGGGTTCTGGGCGCGGCGGCCGGCTTTGGACCGGCGTCGCGGGTTCTTGTGTATTTATGTTTTGTTCAAGTTGTATACAAAACACGAACACACAAAAGCGAGTTCCATGCCAAGGGAAAGCAAGTTTCAACAGGTGGACATTTCGAACTTATCTGGTTGAAAGATAAGTTAATGAAATAAAGAGAGTATAAGTTGACCAATTGAACAGGTTTAATTTTTTATAAAGTGGAATAGTTGATCAATTGGTCAAAATAAGTGGCGATGAGTGTGTAACGGATTGGGGCGCTATTGGAGAAAGTGCACACAAAAATGGCACTTATGGTGACATTTTTGTGTACAAAAAATAGTCAGCTTTTCTTGCTCGGGCCTCTTCGCGGGCATGCCCGCTAAGAGGCCGGAACAGGCGAATTCAATCCATCGGCGGCAATCGCCGCTTCACCGGGCTTTTCTTGATGATGGCGGTGTTGGTCTCGGCCAGCACATTGATGCGGTCAAGCAGGGTGTCCAACTGTTCCATCGAGCGCACATGCAGCCGGGCGATGAAACAGTCCTCCCCAGTGACCTTGTCGCACTCGGTGAACTCGGGGATGGCAATGATCTGCCGCTCTACTTCCTGCAGCTGCCCCGGCAGCGGGCGAATGCGTACGATGGCCTGTAGCTGGTAACCAAAGGCGCGCGGGTCGACCTCTACCGTGTAGCCGCGCAGCACGCCACGCTCTTCCAGGCGGCGCAGGCGCTCGCTGACGCTGGGCGCGGACAGCCCGCTGACTTGCGCCAGGGCTTTGAGCGAGCGGCGCGAGTCTTCCATCAGTGCATTGATCAATAGCTGGTCGATGGCATCCGTCATGGTCACCTCATCAGGTCATTCGCGTTATTTGCCTTGATAGTAAAGGCAAGCCTGCAAATTTGCCTTGGTAATCCGCTGGAAGGCTGAGCTTCAACCTTTGCATACTGTTGCCATCGTCAACGGGAGGTGTGAGATGGACAGTTCATTGCGCCGTGGCTCGCTGGAAATGGTCGCCGCCATGCTGATTTCCGGGACCATCGGCTGGTTTGTGCTGGTGTCCGGGCAGCCGGTGCTCGAGGTGGTGTTCTGGCGCTGCGTGTTCGGCGCCGTGACCTTGCTGGTGATTTGCGCCGGATTCGGCTTTTTGCGGCCCGGGGTAATCAGCCGCACGGCGTTCCTGCTGGCGATTGCCAGCGGCGTGGCCATCGTCGGCAACTGGCTGTTGTTGTTCGCCTCGTATTCGCGTGCATCCATCGCCATTGGCACCGCGGTGTATAACGTTCAGCCGTTCATGCTGGTGGGGCTGGCGGCGCTGTTCCTGGGCGAGAAAATTACCTTGGCCAAGGTTACCTGGCTGAGCGTCGCATTCCTTGGCATGCTGGCCATTGTCAGTGCCCATGGTGCGGGCCAGGGGAGTGGCGAGGGCTATTTGCTGGGCATTGCCCTGGCACTGGGCGCGGCGTTTTTGTATGCCATTGCGGCGTTGATCATCAAGCGGCTGAAAGGCACGCCACCTCACCTGATTGCATTGATCCAGGTAACAACGGGGGTGCTGTTGCTGGCGCCGTGGGTCAAGCTCGGCGGATTGCCGGGTGAAGTGTCAGCGCTGGCCAGCCTGCTGACACTGGGCATGGTCCACACCGGCCTCATGTATGTGCTGCTGTACAGTGCCATCCAGCGTTTGCCCACGGCGTTGACCGGGGCGCTGTCGTTCATTTACCCGATTGCGGCGATTCTGGTGGACTGGGTGGCCTTCGGGCACCGGCTTGCTCCCCTGCAATGGCTGGGGGTTGGGTTGATTTTGCTGGCAGCGGCGGGGATGCAGCAGGGGTGGTGGTTCCGTTCGGCGCGGCTTGCAGTCAAGAATTGAAGTGACTTTGCGGGCCTCTTCGCGGGTACACCCGCTCCCACAGGATCACCGTAGCTCTGAATACTGTGGGGTCCCTGTGGGAGCGGGTTTACCCGCGAAGAGGCCCGCAAGGTAGAATGCCGCTTTTGCCAGCCTGCGACCCACCATGACTTCCCCGATTCACACCTTGGAGCAGCACCTGCTCGCCGCCCTCGACCCTGCCCCGCAGGAAACCCGCCGCCTGTTCCATGGCCGTGGCCGCTGCTGGGCAGGCCTGGAGCAGGTCACTGTCGACTGGTTGCAAGGCGTGCTCTCGGTAGCCCTGTTCCGCGAGCTGCCCGAGGGCCAACTGGCCGAACTGGAAGCCATGCTGCGCACTGTGGCCAAGTCCCCGCAATGGGCCGGCCAGGCCATTCTCATCCAGCACCGCTACTTGCCCGACAGCCCGGGCCAGTGGCTGCTGGGCGAGCCGTGCCACCAACGTGAGGTGGTCGAAGACGGCCTGACCTACCTGCTGGACCTGGGCGTGCGGCAGAACAACGGCCTGTTCCTCGACATGCGCTACGGCCGGCGCTGGGTGCGCGAGCAGGCGGCGGGCAAGCGCGTGCTGAACCTGTTCGCCTACACCTGCGGCTTCTCGGTGGCAGCGATTGCCGGGGGGGCCGAACAGGTGGTGAACCTGGACATGGCCAAGTCGGCCCTGTCACGGGGCCGGGACAACCACCGCCTCAATGGCCACGATGCTTCGCGGGTGGCGTACCTGGGGCATGAGCTGTTCAAGTCGTGGGGCAAGGTGCGCAAGTACGGGCCGTACGACCTGATCATCATCGACCCGCCGACCTTCCAGCGTGGCAGCTTCGTGCTGACCCAGGATTACGCGAAGATCCTGAGGCGTTTGCCGGAGTTGCTGAGCGCGGGTGGGACGGTGCTGGCCTGTGTCAACGACCCGGGGATCGGGCCGGAGTTTCTGATTGAAGGGATGGCCGAGCAGGCGCCTTCGTTAGCGTTTGTCGAGCGGCTGGAGAACCCGCCGGAGTTTCCGGATGTGGACCCGGCCGGGGGGCTCAAGGCCTTGGTATTCCGCCAGAATTGATGTTCCCCTCTCCGGCCTCTTCGCGGGTAAACCCGCTCCCACAGGGTTCACCACAGTCCTGAATGTTGTGGGGTTCCTGTGGGAGCGGGTTCACCCGCGAAGAGGCCAGTACAGGCGACATCAAGCCCCCAGAGCCTGCAGCGGCAGCGGGTACACCTGGGCAAAACTCACGTTGTCGGTCTGGTCCACCCGCTTCTTCAGCCGCTCGTTGAACGCTCGGCTCACCGCATACTGCCCGCCGGAAATAGTGCGGAACTGCGCCGTCAGCACAAACCCGTTCAAGTCCATGCGGTCCACCCCGAACACTTGCAGCGGCCCTTGCAGGTTGATGCGCAGCAGCGGGTCTTCGCTGATCGACTTGCCCACCTCATGGATCAGCGCCAGTGACGCATCCACATCACTGTCATAGGTGAACTGCACCGAGAAGAACGCATAGGCGAACTGCCTCGACTGGTTGGTAACCGCCTTGATCTGGCCGAACGGCACCGAGTGCACGAAGCCTTTGCCATCGCGCAGGCGCAAGGTACGGATCGTCAGGCTTTCGACGGTACCGGCATGGCCGGAATCAAGCACTACCCAGTCGCCGATGGAAATGGTGTCCTCGATCAGGATGAACAGCCCGGTAATCACATCCTGCACCAGTTGCTGCGAGCCAAAGCCGATGGCCAGGCCGATCACCCCGGCACCGGCCAGCAATGGCGCGACGTTGATGCCCAGGTTGGCCATGGTGGTGATGGTGCAGATGACGATCAGGATCACTTTGATCGCATTGCGCAGCATCGGCAGGATGGTCCGTACCCGGGTGCTCGGCTGGCGTGCGCTGCGGCGGCCGACGGGTGGCTTGAGTGCTTCCTGGATGGCCGTGTCGAGTACCACCCACAGCAGCCAGGTGACCAGCAGGATCAGGCCAATGCTCGACAGCGAGTTGCTGATCGCCTGGCCCAGGCGGTTGCTCAGGGCAAAATCCACCACCGAGAAGCCCCAGATGCGCCCCAGCAGTTCGATGAAGGCCACCGCCATGGCGATGCGCAGTAGCGCATGGGCGAGGCTGCGCAGCAGCTCCTTGTAAGGGCGTACCCGCTGCGCCGGGTCGGTTGCGCGCTGGGCCAGCAAGTGTTGCAGCAAGGTGCTGAGGAACACGGTAGAGACCAGCAGTACAGTGGTCAGCAAGGCTTTCTGCAGGGCCTTCTGGCTTTCTTCGCCGGCGCCGATCAGGTGAATGGCCGACACCAGGATCATCAGCAGGATCGGCAGATACCACAGCACCGAAAAGATCCGCAGGGTTTCCTGCACGGCGCGATGCTGCACACGGTCCTTGAAGGCACGGTTGCGGATCAGGTGCGCCACCGGGCGGCGCAGGCGGATCACCAGGCTGGCGAAGATGAAGGTGGCAACCAGGCCGGTGGCCACGGCGATGCTGGCGGTGAGGTTGCCGCCCAGCTGACGGGCTATCTGGGGGCTGGTCAGGGCGTCGCTCCAGGCAGCGAGAAAGCCGATCATGAACAGCGGGCGGGGGGCCAGGCGTTTGATCACCGCCACGGCGTCGCGTTTGTGGCCGGCATCGAACAGGGTCACCAAACAGAGGATGATCGAAGTCGAGAACAGGCCGCTGCTGGTGGCATAGGCCAGGCTCAGGCCCAGTGCGCGGGCCACTGACGGGTCGAGAAAGCGGCTGGCGTACAGTGTCAGCGGCAAGCTGGCCAGGGCCGGCAGGGTATAGGGCAGCAGATAGCCGAGCAGGCTGCTGGCGCGCTTGCGCTCGCGCAGCCAGGGGGTGCCTGAAGTGCGATTGGCGGCCCAGCGGCCGAGGCTGGTGAATGCGGCGAAGCTGGCGGCCCAGGTCAGGGTCAGCAGGAGGAAGTTGCCGATCAGTTGCAGCGAGTCGTCGGCCGAGTGCCGGTCGACCAGGCGTTCGACTTCCTTGGTGGCGCGGTCGGTGCGCAGGCGCCAGGCATCGACCAGGTGGGCATCGAGGTCGAGCTCCTGGGCGGCGCTGTCCAGGCCGTCGGCCAGGGCGCCAAGGAGGCCGCCTTGCAATACCGGTTCGGGTTCGGCGGGTTGTTCTTCAGTGGGGGTGGGGTCAGCGGCCAACAGGTGGGTGCTCAGCAGGCAGCCGAGCAGCAGGGTAGAGAGAAAACGCAGCACTGGAGTACTCCTTGGGCCGGGGTGAGCGGGGCAGGGTTACTCAAGGAACTGATTGCAGGTTGATGGAGAAAGTTCGAAGAACTGTGTCAAAACGACTGGCCCTATCGCCGGCAAGCCAGCTCCCACAGGTACTGCACAATGCCCAAGCCATGTGCCGTACCTGTGGGAGCTCGCTTGCCGGCGATAGGGCCGGAGCTGCCTACATCAATTACTGACCGGTATAGATCTGGTCAAACACCCCACCGTCGTTGAAGTGGGTCTTCTGCACGGTGCGCCAGTCACCAAAGGTTTTCTCCACCGACAGGAAGTCCACTTTCGGGAAGCGGTCGGTGTACTTGGCCAGTACCGCGGCATCACGCGGGCGCAGGTAGTTGTTGGCGGCGATCTCCTGGGCTTCAGGCGACCACAGGTACTTCAGGTATTCCTCGGCCACAGCTTGGGTACCTTTCTTCGCCACTACCTTGTCCACTACGGTCACCGGTGGCTCGGCTTCGGCCGACACGCTTGGGTACACCACTTCGAACTGGTCGCGGCCGAACTCGCGGGCGATCATCTCGGCTTCGTTCTCGAAGGTAACCAGCACATCACCAATCTGGTTGGTCATGAAGGTGGTGGTGGCGGCACGGCCACCGGTGTCCAGCACCGGTGCCTGCTTGAACAGCTTGCCGACGAAATCGCGGGCCTTGGTTTCATCACCGCCTTGCTTGAGCACATAGCCCCAGGCCGACAGGTAGGTGTAGCGGCCGTTACCCGACGTTTTCGGGTTGGGCACGATCACTTGCACGCCGTCCTTGAGCAGGTCGGGCCAGTCTTTCAGGGCTTTCGGGTTGCCCTTGCGCACGATGAACACAGTGGCCGAGGTGAACGGCGCGCTGTTGTTCGGCAGGCGGGTTACCCAGTTGTCCGGCACCAGCTTGCCATTGTCGACCAGGGCGTTGATGTCGGTGGCCATGTTCATGGTGATGACGTCTGCTGGCAGGCCATCGATTACCGCACGCGCCTGTTTGCTCGAGCCGCCGAAGGACATCTGCACGTTGACCTTCTCTTTGTGCTCGGCTTCCCAGTGCTTCTGGAAGGCCGGGTTGTAGTCCTTGTAGAAGTCGCGCATCACGTCGTAGGAAACGTTCAGCAGGGTAGGGGCGGCCTGGGCGAGGTTGCCCAGGGCCAGGCCTGCGGCGAGCAGCGAGGCGGTGAAGAGTTTTTTCACGTTGCTTCCTTGTTATCGAGGTGTTGGCAATTTGCCTGCGACTATAGCGGGTGGGTTTGTGGCGGTTAAAGAACAAAAATGACTTTGGTTATGCCGTCGCCTGTACCGGCCTCTTCGCGGGTAAACCCGCTCCCACAGGGCCCCCACACCGTTCAGCCGTGCGGTGATCCTGTGGGAGCGGGCGTGCCCGCGAAAGGGCCAGCACAGGAAGCATCATTGCTTGGGAAACAACCCATTTCCACACCGGGAACAGAACGCCGCGCCATGCTCATGCGTCTTCTTGTGACACGTCGGGCAATCATGCTGCAGCTGCTCCCCGCGCATGGCATTGGCCAGTTCGGCGGTAAAGATGCCAGTAGGTACGGCAATGATCGAATAACCGGTAATCATCACCAGCGACGACAGCACCTGCCCCAGCGGCGTTTTTGGCACGATGTCGCCAAAGCCCACGGTGGTGAGGGTGACGATGGCCCAGTAGATGCCTTTGGGGATGCTGGTAAAGCCGTGCTCCGGCCCTTCGATCACGTACATCAAGGTGCCGAACACCGTCACCAGGGTCGATACCGTCACCAGGAACACGATGATCTTCTGCTTGCTGCCGCGCAGCGCCTCCATCAGGTAGTGAGCCTGCTTGAGATAAGGGCTGAGCTTGAGCACGCGGAAGATCCGCAGCATCCGTATCACCCGGATGATCAGCAGGTACTGGGCATCGCTGTAATACAGGGCGATGATCCCCGGCACGATCGCCAGCAAGTCGACCAGGCCATAGAAACTGAAGGCATAGCGCAAGGGCTTGGGCGAGCAGTACAGGCGGGTGATGTATTCGGCCAGGAAGATCGCGGTAAAGCCCCACTCTATGCCAGCCAGCAGGCCGGCGTAGCCTTGGTGCACTTCGTCGATGCTGTCGAGGATGACGGTGACCAGGCTGGCCAGGATGATCAGCAGGAGGATTTTGTCGAAGCGTCTTCCAGCCACGGTATCGGACTGGAAGACGATGACGAAGAGCCGCTCGCGCAGGCTCGCAGGGTTATTCATTGGCTCATTCCAAAAAAGCGATGGGCTGAGCCTAGGGGTTGCATTTCAGCTGTGCAAGCGGCTGGCGTTGCGCTGCCTGGGCTGGGCCAGGTGATTGCCCAGGTGCATCAGCCAGCAGGCGGCGACGAAGGGCGCGGTCAGGCCAGGCACGGGCAGCAGCTTGAACAGCGGTTGCAGCAACAGGGCCAGGGCGATGGCCAGCAGTGTCACCCAAGGTTTTTCACCTTGCCTGCTGAAGGCCAGTGCCGCCAGCGCGGCGTTGAAGCCATACAGGCCGAGCCACGCGGCCTGTGCCTGATCGGCGAGCAGCGCGACACCGCCGCCGATGGCCGAGCCGATTACCGCCCACATTGCCGCATAAGGGTTGGCGATGAACATGCCGACGATGATCAGCAACCCGGCCAAGGGCTGGTCGAGCAGGAAGATCTGGCCTACGCCACGCGCCAGGGCATACAGCGGGTCGGCTTCGACGAAGCCGCTGGGCGAGGGGCTGGTGAGCATCAGCGTGCCCCAGCCCAGCAGGACGAACGGCGCGGTATAGGCAATCAGCAGCTTGCCGCCGCGCTTGCGCCACTGGTGGGTAATGATGCTGGACAGGCCGCCGGCAGCGATGATCAGTGGCGGCAGAATGGCCGACCACGGTAGCACGGCGCTGATCAGCAGGCCGATGAGCACGCCGTTGTAGCAGTACAGCCCGGCCTGCCGGTCGGCGCGGTCGTAGCCGCGGGCCTGGGCGGTGAGCAGGCCGGCCAGGGCGCCGAGCAGGGCGCCGCCGACCAGGTTGGGCGCGGTCAGCAGGATGGCCAGCAGGCAGCAGAGGCCGCACAGGGGGTTGCGCAGCAGCAGCACCTGGCTGAAACCGTTGAGTAACGCCGTGGCCCAGTCCGGGCACGGGTTGACGAAATTTTTGGTGTACATGGGGCAGTCAGTGAGGTTGATGGGAGGGCGGTGGGCCTCTTTGGGCCTCGGTTTTCCGCATGTCTGATGTTTCGGTGTTCGGGGAGGGCTTTGCCCTCCGATCGCGACGCAAGGCCGCTCCTACAAATGGAACGCGTGAGCTTGAAGGTTTCGCGGTTGCTGTAGGAGCGGCCTTGTGTCGCGATAGGGGTGCAGAGCGCCCCCGGCAATCTCAGATCAAAGTCTCGATCCGCAGCGTGTTAGTCGACCCTGGCTTGCCGAAAGGCACACCGGCAGTGATCAGCAGTGTGTCGCCTCGGCTGGCCATGCCTTGCGCCTGGGCAATCTCCAGGGCGGTGGAAACCACCTCATCCACCTGGCGCAGGCGGTCGTTGACCACCGAATGCACGCCCCAGGCCACGCTCAGGCGGCGCGCGGTGTTCAGGTTCGGCGTGAGGTTGAGGATCGGTGCCCGTGGGCGCTCGCGGGCAGCGCGCAGGGTCGACGCGCCCGACTCGCTGTAGTTGACCAGCACCGCCACCGGCAGGATGCCGCTGATGCGGCGGATGGCGCAGCTGATGGCGTCCGACACGGTAGCCTCGGCCTTCGGCCGGCCAACGTCGAGCTGGGCCTGGTAGTCCGGGCCGTTTTCCACCTGGCGGATGATCTTGCTCATCATCTGCACGGCTTCCAGCGGGTAGTCACCCGAGGCAGTCTCGGCCGACAGCATGACCGCATCGGCACCTTCGGCCACGGCGTTGGCCACGTCAGTGACTTCGGCACGGGTCGGCGCCGGCGAGAAGCGCATGGACTCGAGCATCTGCGTGGCCACCACCACCGGTTTGCCCAGCTGGCGGCAGGTGTTGATGATGCGCTTCTGGATTTGCGGCACGCTTTCGGCCGGCACTTCCACGCCCAGGTCACCGCGGGCCACCATGATCGCGTCTGCCAGTTCGGCGATGGCTTGCAGCTGTTCGACCGCCGAGGGTTTCTCGATCTTGGCCATCAGGTAGGCACGGTCGCCAATCAGCTGGCGCGCTTCAACGATGTCCTCAGGGCGCTGTACAAACGACAGGGCCACCCAGTCCACACCCAGTTCCAGGCCAAAGGCCAGGTCGCGGCGGTCTTTTTCGGTGAGCGGGGAGAGGTCGAGTACCGCTTGCGGTACGTTGACACCCTTGCGGTCGGATAGCTCGCCACCGTTCAGCACTTCAGTGTCGATGGCGTCGTTGTGCTTGGCGGTGACGCGCAGGCGCAGCTTGCCATCGTCCAGCAGCAGGTCCATGCCGGGCTCGAGCGCTGCAATGATTTCAGGGTGTGGCAGGTTGACCCGGCGGCTGTCGCCCGGGGTCTTGTCCAGGTCCAGGCGCAGGGCCTGGCCGCGTTGCAACTGCACCTTGCCTTCGGCAAAGCGGCCAACGCGCAGCTTCGGCCCTTGCAGGTCCATAAGGATGCCCAGCGGGTAGTTCAGTTGCTGCTCCACTTCGCGGATCCACTGGTAGCGCAAGGCGTGGTCAGCGTGTTCGCCATGGCTGAAGTTGAGGCGGAAGATGTTCACCCCGGCTTCGACCAGTTGGCGGATGTCGTCGATGCCGTTGATCGCAGGGCCGAGGGTGGCGAGGATCTTTACTTTTTTATCAGGCGTCATGGTTGGGCAGTCTCGAGGATCAGGATGGCGCGGAAGTCGTTGACGTTGGTGCGGGTCGGCTCGGTGACGATCAGCGCATCCAGCGCGGCGAAATAGCCATAGCCGTTGTTGTTGTCCAGCTCGTCGCTGGCCGACAGGCCCAGGGCCTCGGCGCGGGCGTAACTGCCCGGGGTCATGAAGGCACCGGCGTTTTCTTCCGAGCCGTCGATGCCGTCGGTGTCGCCGGCCAGCGCGTATACGCCCGGCAGGCCTTTCAGGCTTTCAGTGAGGCTGAGCAGGAACTCGGCGTTGCGCCCGCCACGGCCATTGCCGCGTACGGTCACGGTGGTTTCGCCGCCGGACAGGATCACGCAGGGTGCCTTCAATGGCTGGCCATGCTGGACAATCTGCCGGGTGATACCGGCGTGCACCTTGGCCACTTCGCGCGACTCGCCTTCCAGGTCGCCGAGAATCAGTGGGCTGAAACCAGCCTGTCGGGCTTTGACTGCGGCGGCTTCGAGCGACTGCTGGGGTTTGGCGATCAGCTGGAAATGGCTGCGGGCCAGGGCTGGGTCATCGGCCTTGACGGTTTCCGATGCCGGGTTGTTCAGCCAGTCGATGACCGCTTTCGGCGCTTCGATGTTGTAGCGTTTGAGAATGGCCAGGGCATCAGCCGACGTGCTCGGGTCGGCGACGGTGGGGCCGGAGGCGATCACGGTGGCAAGGTCGCCCGGCACATCGGAAATGGCATAGGTGTAGACCGTGGCTGGCCAGCAGGCCTTGGCCAGGCGGCCGCCCTTGATCGCCGAGAGGTGCTTGCGCACGCAGTTCATCTCGCCGATGGTGGCGCCGGATTTGAGCAGTGCCTTGTTGATATGTTGCTTGTCGGCCAGGGTCAGGCCCTCGGCCGGCAGCGCTAGCAGGGCGGAGCCACCGCCAGACAGCAGGAAGATGACGCGGTCGTCTTCACTGAGGTTGCTGACCAGTTCCAGCACGCGCTTGGCCACGGCCAGGCCGGCGGCATCCGGTACCGGGTGGGCGGCTTCGACCACTTCGATTTTTTGACAGTTGGCGCCGTGGCCGTAACGGGTCACGACCAGGCCGGAGACTTCGCCCTGCCAGCTTTTTTCGACCACTTCGGCCATGGCGGCTGCGGCCTTGCCGGCGCCGATGACGATGACCCGGCCGCTACGGTCGGCGGGCAGGTAGGGTTCGAGGACTTGGCGGGGGTGGGCGGCAGCGATGGCTGTGTCGAACAGCTCGCGGAGAATTTTTTGCGGATCGACCGACATGGCAGGCTCCCAGTTATTGTTGTTCTGCAGAATCAAAAACGCCCCTGGAACTGCCTCCGTGCAGGCCGAACCAGGGGCGGGTGTTGCTCGGTGCTACCGCTGAAGCTGTGGTCGCAGGTTCAGCGGTGTCTGATCTGGAATCCTGGGGGGCGCTTTGCGCCCCTTTCGCGACACAAGGCCGCTCCTACAGGGGATCGCGTACCGCTTGTAGGCGCGGCCTTGTGTCGCGATCGGGCTGCGCAGCAGCCCCCGAATTCAGATTACTTGTCGCCGCGGATCGAGAAGTTGGCCATGTGTTCCAGGCCTTTGATCAGCGCCGAGTGGTCCCAGTTGCCGCCACCCAGGGCCTGGCAGGTGTTGAACACTTGCTGGGCATTGGAGGTGTTGGGTAGGTTGATGCCCAGTTCCTTGGCGCCTTGCAGGGCCAGGTTCAGGTCTTTCTGGTGCAGGTTGATGCGGAAGCCAGGGTCGAAGGTGCCCTTGATCATGCGCTCGGCGTGCACTTCGAGGATTTTCGACGAAGCAAAGCCGCCCATCAGTGCTTCACGCACCTTGGCCGGGTCGGCGCCGTTCTTGGCGGCGAACAGCAGCGCTTCGCTGACAGCCTGGATGTTCAGGGCGACGATGATCTGGTTGGCGACCTTGGCGGTCTGGCCGTCACCGTTGCCACCCACGCGGGTGATGTTCTTGCCCATGGCTTCGAACAGCGGCAGGGTGCGCTCGAAGGCTTTCGGGCAGCCACCAACCATGATGCTGAGGGTCGCGGCCTTGGCGCCGACTTCACCACCGGACACCGGGGCGTCCAGGTAGGCTGCGCCGGTTGCCTTGATTTTTTCGGCGAAGGCTTTAGTGGCGGTAGGCGAAATCGAACTCATGTCGATCACGACCTTGTTCGGGCCTACGCCCTCGGCCACGCCGTTTTCACCGAACAGTACGGCTTCCACCTGCGGGGTGTCCGGCACCATGACGATGATGAATTCGGCTTCCTGGGCAACCTCTTTCGGGTTGGCCAGGGCCACTGCACCGGCGGCGATCAGGTCGGCTGGCGCGGCGTCGTGGTGGGTGGAAACGAACAGGCTGTGACCTGCTTTTTGCAGGTTTTGGGCCATGGGCTTGCCCATGATGCCGGTGCCGATGAAACCGATTTTAGCCATGATAATGTGCCTCTTTATATTTGTTCACATCAGGCGCTGTGCGCCCGGCTTGTTCAAATTGCATTATGGGTTTTCAGCCAGCCCAGGCCCGCTTCGGTAGTGGTCTTGGGCTTGTATTCCGCGCCCACCCAGCCCTGGTAGCCAATGCGGTCCAGGTGCTCGAACAGGAAGCGGTAGTTGATCTCGCCCGTACCAGGCTCGTTACGGCCGGGGTTGTCGGCCAGCTGGATGTGGTTGATCAGCTGCAGGTTGGTTTCCATGGTGCGAGCCAGGTCACCTTCCATGATCTGCATGTGGTAGATGTCGTACTGCAGGAACAGGTTGTCACTGCCCACTTCGGCCTGGATTTCCAGGGCCTGCTGAGTGGTGTTCAGGTAAAAGCCCGGGATGTCGCGGGTGTTGATCATTTCCATGACCAGGCGAATACCGGCGGCCTTGAGCCTGTCGGCGGCGTAGCGCAGGTTTTCGACGAAGGTCTTGCGCACGGTGGCGCAGTCCGGGCCTTGTGGGCGGATGCCGGCCAGGGCGTTGACCTGGGTGTTGCCCAGCACCTTGGCGTATTCGATGGCCTTGTCGACACCGGCACGGAATTCTTCGATGCGGTCTGGGTGGCAGGTGATACCGCGCTCACCTTTGGCCCAGTCGCCGGCAGGCAGGTTGAACAGCACCTGGGTCAGGCCGTTGGCTTCCAGCTGCTGCTTGATTTCTGCAGCGCTGAAGTCGTAGGGGAACAGGTATTCGACGCCACTGAAACCAGCGTCGGCGGCAGCCTTGAAGCGGGCCAGGAAGTCCTGTTCGGTGAACAGCATGGACAAGTTGGCAGCGAAGCGAGGCATGAGTTGTCTCCTTGCGATGAAGGCCCCCAGGGCGTGCCTGGGGGCGTCAGGCGATCAGTCCAGCATCGAGATGGCGGTTGGCGCGTCGTTGCCGACCAGTGCCAGGTCTTCGAACTCGTTGACCGCGTTGATCTCGGTGCCCATGGAAATGTTGGTCACACGCTCGAGAATCACTTCGACCACGACCGGCACGCGGAACTCTTCGGCCATCTTCTGCGCCTTGAGCAGGGCTGGGGCGATCTCGGCCGGTTCGAACACGCGAATGGCCTTGCAACCCAGGCCTTCGACCACTGCAACGTGGTCGACACCGTAGGTGGCGGCGTCGGTCGAGTTGATGTTCTCGAACGCCAGTTGTACACAGTAATCCATGTCGAAGCCACGCTGCGCCTGACGGATCAGGCCCAGGTAGGCGTTGTTCACCAGCACGTGGACGTACGGCAGGTTGAACTGCGCGCCCACTGCCAGTTCCTCGATCATGAACTGGAAGTCGTAGTCACCCGACAGCGCGACAACCTTGCGTTTCGGGTCTGCCTTCACAACACCCAGTGCGGCAGGGATGGTCCAGCCCAGCGGGCCGGCCTGGCCACAGTTGATCCAGTGGCGTGGCTTGTACACGTGCAGGAACTGCGCGCCGGCAATCTGCGACAGGCCGATGGTGCTGACGTAGGTGGTGTCCTTGCCGAATACCTGGTTCATCTCTTCGTACACGCGCTGCGGCTTGACCGGCACGTTGTCGAAGTGGGTCTTGCGCTGCAGGGTGGCTTTGCGCTGTTGGCAGTCTTCCAGCCAGGCAGCACGGTCTTTCAGCTTGCCAGCGGCTTTCCACTCGCGGGCCACTTCCAGGAACACGTCCAGTGCCTTGCCGGCGTCGGAAACGATACCCAGGTCCGGGGTGAATACGCGGCCGATCTGGGTCGGTTCGATGTCAACGTGCACGAACTTGCGGCCTTCGGTGTAGACGTCGACAGAGCCGGTGTGGCGGTTGGCCCAGCGGTTACCGATACCGAACACCAGGTCGGATTTGAGCAGGGTGGCGTTGCCGTAGCGGTGCGAAGTCTGCAGGCCGACCATGCCGACCATTTGGGCGTGGTCGTCCGGGATGGTGCCCCAGCCCATCAGGGTCGGGATTACCGGTACGCCGGTCAGTTCGGCGAACTCGACCAGCTTGTCGCTGGCATCGGCGTTGATGATACCGCCACCGGCGACCAGCAGCGGGCGCTCGGCGTCGTTGAGCAGGGCCAGGGCTTTTTCAGCCTGTACGCGAGTGGCGGACGGCTTGTTGACGGCCAGCGGCTCGTAGGCGTCGATGTCGAATTCGATTTCGGCCATCTGCACGTCGAACGGCAGGTCGATCAGTACCGGGCCTGGGCGGCCGGTGCGCATTTCATAGAAGGCCTTCTGGAAGGCGTAAGGCACCTGGCCTGGCTCCAGAACGGTGGTTGCCCACTTGGTCACCGGCTTGACGATGCTGGTGATGTCGACGGCCTGGAAGTCTTCTTTGTGCAGGCGTGCACGCGGGGCCTGCCCGGTGATGCAGAGGATCGGGATGGAGTCGGCCGAGGCGCTGTACAGGCCGGTGACCATGTCGGTGCCGGCTGGGCCGGAAGTGCCGATGCACACGCCGATGTTGCCCGGGTTGGCACGGGTGTAGCCCTCGGCCATGTGCGAGGCACCTTCGACGTGGCGAGCGAGGACGTGATCGATGCCACCTACTTTCTTCAGGGCCGAGTACAACGGGTTGATGGCAGCCCCTGGGATGCCGAACGCGGTATCTACACCTTCACGGCGCATGACCAGAACGGCTGCATCGATTGCTCTCATTTTGCTCATGGGTTGTGCCTCATCGATTTTGTAATTGTATACAACTTGCTTTGCGACAGAGTGTATTCACGGCTGGCGGCTCAGGTCAATGGGTTTTCATCGGGTAGGCCGGGTTTCGTCAAAGCGGCCGTGAAAACGGCTATTTGCGCCATCGCATACGATCGTTTCAAAATATTGTATACAAAAATTCCTTTCGTTGTGTTCTATTTGCCCTATCGGTTTTCAACTGCCCTCAGGGCTTCTCACAACAAGAAGAGGACCTTTCCATGAACGTCTTGAACCTGAAAGTCGCTGTCAGCCTGGTAAATGCCGCACTGGCAGCGGGCCGCAAGATCAATGCCGCGCCACTGACCGTGGCGGTGCTGGATGCCGGCGGGCACCTGCTGGCGTTGCAGCGTGAGGATGGCGCCAGCCTGATCCGGCCTGAGGTGGCCACTGGGAAAGCCTGGGGTGCAATTGCCCTGGGCAAGGGGTCGCGCCTGCTTGCGCTGGATGCACAGCAGCGGCCGGCGTTTTTTGCTGCGTTGAACGGGATGGGCGAGCGGCCGGTGGTGCCGGCACCGGGTGGTGTGCTGATTCGTGATCAGGACGGCAAGGTGCTGGGTGCGGTAGGGATCAGCGGCGATACGTCGGATATCGACGAGCAGTGTGCGATCAGTGCGATCGAGGAGGTGGGGTTGAAGGCGGATGCGGGTGTAGCAGCTTAAATCGCTATGGCCTGATCTGGCCACATCGCCGGCAAGCCAGCTCCCACAGGTCCACCACAGTGATCAGGAACTGTGGAAGCCCTGTGGGAGCTGGCTTGCCGGCGATTGGGCTGCGAAGCAGCCCCGCTGGCCCTGTCAGGCTGCCTCAGGCTCACAGCCTTTCAACACCATGCGAATGATGGTCTCGGCCGCCGCATCATAATCGCTGTCGGCCAGCTTGGCCTTGCCAGTCACCGCAGAAATCTGCCAGTCGAAGTCGGCATAGGTCTGGGTCGCCGCCCAGATGCTGAACATCAGGTGATGCGCGTCCACATGGGCAATCTGCCCGCGGTCGATCCAGCGCTGGATGCACTCGATGTTGTGCCGGGCCTGCTCGTTCAGCTGCTCCACCTGGTTGGGCGACAGGTGCGGGGCACCGTGCATGATCTCGCTGGCAAACACCTTGGAGGCGTGCGGCAGGTCGCGTGAAATGCGGATCTTCGAACGAATGTACGCACTCAGCACTTCCTTCGGGTCGCCGTCGGCATTGAACGGCGTCGACGCCTGCATGATTGGCGCGATGATGCTTTCCAGGACTTCGCGGTAGAGGTTGTCCTTGGACTTGAAGTAGTAATACACGTTCGGCTTTGGCAGGCCGGCCTTGGCCGCGATATCGCTGGTCTTGGTGGCGGCGAAGCCCTTGTCGGCGAATTCCTCGCTGGCCGCGCGCAGGATCAATTCCTTGTTGCGCTCGCGAATGGTGCTCATGGTCAGGGATCTTCCTCGTGTCTGGCCACCTCTAAGAGGGATCGGGCATGGTAGCACCGCGCTCGACGGGCGCTCAAGGCAGCGGCTTTGGGCTAGAATCCGTGGCACACACCTATCTGGATACAGGCAAACATGGCAGGAAGCAGTCTACTGGTACTGATCGACGACATCGCCACGGTGCTTGATGACGTCTCGCTAATGACCAAGGTGGCGGCAAAAAAAACAGCAGGTGTGCTGGGCGATGACCTGGCGCTGAACGCCCAGCAGGTTACCGGTGTGCGTGCCGAGCGCGAAATACCGGTGGTGTGGGCGGTGGCCAAGGGGTCGTTCGTCAACAAGGCTATCCTGGTGCCGGCGGCGCTGCTGATCAGTGCATTCATTCCGTGGGCGGTTACGCCGTTGTTGATGATCGGTGGCGCCTACCTGTGTTTCGAAGGCTTCGAGAAGCTGGCGCACAAGTTCTTGCACAGCAAGGAAGAGGACGACGCGCAGCACAATGCCCGAAAGGAAGCCGTGGCTGACGCCAGTGTCGACCTGGTGGCCTTCGAGAAGGCCAAGATCAAGGGCGCGGTGCGCACCGACTTCATCCTTTCGGCGGAAATCATAGCCATCACCTTGGGTACCGTGGCCGATGCGCCGCTGACCCAGCAGATCATCGTGCTGTCGGGCATTGCCATCGTCATGACCGTCGGCGTTTACGGGTTGGTGGCGGGCATCGTCAAGCTCGATGACCTGGGGTTGTGGATGACCCAAAAGGCATCGAGCCTGACCCAGGCCGTCGGCAACGGGATCCTGCGTACCGCGCCGTACATGATGAAGAGCCTGTCGGTGATCGGCACGGCGGCGATGTTTCTGGTCGGCGGCGGCATTCTGGTGCATGGCATCGAGCCGCTGCATCATGCCATCGAGGCGTTTAGCGAGGGGCGGGGCGGGGCATTGACCGGGGCACTGCTCAACGGCGTGGCCGGGGTGCTGGCCGGTGGCGTGGTGCTGGCGGTGGTGGCGGTTGCCGGCAAATTGTGGCGGGCGATCCGGCCTGCCACATAAGGTGCATGGCCGGGGCTTGCCCGCACCCACAAGTACAGCAAACCTTAGAAATAGCACTGACCCTGTGGGAGCAGGCAAGCCCGCGAACACCGGCAAAGCCGGTGCCATATAACGCGTTGTCGGCTCACTGGTTTACTGTTCGGTCAGCGCACCTTGATCCTGTGGTTTCCAGGCCAACAGCCCTTTGCTGAAGTCGTTGGCCGCACTCTGATAGTAGGCGATAGCCCGGCGAACCAGCGGGGTGTCAGTCCCAGCAGCCATTTCCCGACTGTTGCCCAGTGCATCCTGATGCACCCGCATGCCGCCGCGTGGGCTGAGGATCGCCAGGTCCTTGCCGTCGAACAGCCCCAGGTGCTGGTAGTTGCCGATCAGTACCCGTGGCGGCAAGCTACCTTCGCTCAGCAGGTCACGGCCGAAGAAGGTCGAGGTGTAGCTCAGGTTGAGCAGGCCGAGCAAGGTCGGTGCAAGATCGATCTGGCTGGCCAGTTGTTCGTCTTCGCGCGGGGCGATCAGCTTGGGTGCATAGATCCACAGCGGAATCTGGTAATTGCTCACCGGCAAGTCTTCCATCCCTGCGCTACCGGCGGTGTGGTCGGCGACGAAGACGAACAGGGTATTGTCGAACCACGGCTTGCCCTTGGCCTCGCGCAGGAACTGGGCGATGGCATGGTCGGTATACTTCACTGCGCCCTCGCGCCCGTCCCCCGACGGGATGTCGATACGGCCGTCCGGGTAGGTGTAAGGGCGGTGGTTGGAGGTGGTCATCAGTTGCAGCAGGAACGGCTGCTGCTTGGCATGGTTGGCATCGGCGAGTTTCAGGGCCTGCCGGTACAGGTCTTCATCGGCCATGCCCCAGGCATTCTTGAAGCTGATTTCGCTTTCAGCCACGCTGCTCTGGTCGACGATGCGATAGCCGTTGCCGCTGAAGAAGGCGTTCATGTTGTCGAAATAGCCGCGCCCGCCATAGACGAATACAGCGTCATAACCCACCGCCTTCAGTTGCTGCCCTAGGCTGCCATAGCCGCTCTCGCGGCCAATGCGCTTCACGATCGAGCGGCCCGGCGTTGGCGGGATCGACAGGGTAATGGCTTCCAGGCCGCGGTCGGTACGGGTGCCCGTGGCGTAGAAGTTGTTGAAGTACAGGCTTTCGCGGCGCAGGGCGTCCAGGTTGGGCGTGAGGTTGCGCGGGTCGCCGTTGCTGCCCATGTACTTGGCGCTGAAGCTTTCGATGGTGACCAGGATGATGTTCGGTTTGCGAGGTGTACCGCTGGCGCTGATATGGCGGCGGATATCCTCGGGCTCGCTGGCCTGGAACCGGGCATTGGGCTCGGCCAGTTCCTGGTACATCTGCGCACCGGCCTGTGCAGCGTCGAGGCTGGCATAGAACTGCGTGTAATCGAGTTCGTTGTTACGGAACGCTGCAAAGAACTGGTACGGGCCGTTGCTGGCCAGTTCGCGCTGGTACGCATTGCCGCCCTGGCCGCAGGGGAACTGCTGGTCGACCAGCAGCACACTCAGGCCACCCAGCAGTGCCAGCACGGCAACGCCGCCAAGGCGTTGGCGCAGAGTCGGGCCCGGTGCCGCGAGCGCTTGTGCCAGGGGCTTGCGCAACACCAGGGCAAGCAGCACGGTGACGACTGCAATGCTGCCCAGCAGGGTTGGCAGGGGGTAGGACTCGCGGATGTTGTCCAGCACTTCCTTGGAGTACACCAGGTAGTCGACCGCGATGAAGTTGAAGCGCACGCCGAATTCGTCCCAGAACAGCCACTCGGCCACGGAGACGAACAACATCACGAAGAGGCTGACAATCAGCACCCCACCCATCAGCCGTCGATGCAGGCCCGTGCGCCACAGCGCCGCCGGGCACAGCGCCAGGTACAGCCCCAAAGGCAGGGCGGCGTAGGCCAGGAAGCCAAGGTCGTACAAGGCACCGCCTGAGAATAATGAGAAGTAGTCGCCTTGTACTTCATCCAAGTGGGTGACCAGCAATACCAGACGGGTCAGCACAAAGATGCCAAACCAGAGTGAGCAAATTAACAGAAGATACCGCCACGGGGCGGCGAGGGAGGTGCGCATTAAGTTGGCCTTTTTTCTTTTTGGTGTGGAGCGAAGAAAAGCAGGCTAATGCACCGGTTGCAAAAAAAATGTCAAAATTTTGCGAGGTGCGTATGAAACGTTCAAGTCCGCGCCACAGAGGCTTTCCAGCACGGCTGAGGTATTGTGGCCGAATAAATGAATTGCCAGTGGATAACGGCCAGGGATTCTGTAAGTTAAAGATGACAGTGTTGTACGTAACAGCGCCGTTAGATAACGACGCTGTTACCTTTTAGTGCATCAGAAGTGCACTTTTACCAGGAAGCTCATGGTGTTCTGGTCGGTAGTGAAGGCATCGCTGTCCTTGATGCCGTACTTGTTCTTCCAGTAGTCGTACTCCACACCCACATACAGCTGCTTCTCGCCCAGGTGCAATGCCTTGCCCAGGTCATACTTGATCTGCGGGTTGAAGTGCAGGTTGGCGTGGTAGGTGCCGCGGCGGTTCTCGTCGTTGTCCACCACCCAGTCCATGAAACCGTCGATCAGCACGTCGGAATCGCCCACCGGAATGGTGTACGACCACACCGGGGTAATCTGCCACACGTTGTCGCCGGCGCGGCTGCCGTCGGTGGTGCGGTTGTAGAAGTTGAGCTGGAAGTAGTCGAAGCCGGGAATGGCCAGGTCGAAGCCTGGGCCGATCAGGTACGACTCGGTGTCACCCTCGCCAAACTCGTAGGTCATCGCCAGCAGCACGTCCTTGACCGGGCCAAACTCGACCTTCTGGTCGAAGATCTTGTTGAACGACAGGCGTGGGCTGATCTCACCGTAATAGGTGTTCGGGCCGTTGCCGGCGTCTTTCTGGCCCTGGTAGAAGATCTTGTCGACGAAGATGAAGTTGTCACCGTACTTCCAGCCATCGGCGTGCTCGAACGTGACGGTTTGTTGAATCGCCGGGTTGACCTTGAAGTTCTTGCCCCACAGGTAGGTCAGGCTGTTGTTCTGCCATTGCAGCAGGTCGTCGGCGTAGGTGGTGCCACAGGCCAGCAGGCCGCCGGCGAGGATCAGGCTGTTGATGGTACGCATTGCGAGTGTCGCTCCCTTGATTGATCTGTTGTCAGCGCTCGGTGATGGCGCTTTTTTTGTCTTTTGAGTCAGCTTTTTTCGGTAGGCCACAGCTGTTTGGCAAGGGTCGGGCCAACTTTTCCGGGTTGGCAAAACCTTCCTGCTCGACGTCGTTCTGAACGGATGAAAAGGGTCTTTCAGGCTGGCAACACGTTGGCCAACCGCCCGTATTCATTGACTGAGCGGTCAGTAAACGCAGGCAGAATCCGTCCTGCCCTGATCGAGGGGGCGCGCAGATTACTGGCTTGCGCGCCGCATCTCAAGTGCTCCGTCCTGGAGCGGGGTGAATCAAACTTGTGCGTTCGGTCAGTTTCTTAGAAGTGCACTTTGATCAGTGCACTGGCGACGCTCTGGTTGCTGTCCAGGTTGCCGCGGCTGTCGATGCCGTATTTGTCCTTCCAGTAGCTGTATTCAAATCCCACGTACAGCTGCTTGGCGCCAAGGTTCAGCGCTTTGCCCAGGTCGTATTTGACCTGCGGGTTGAAGTGCAGGTTGGCGTGATAGGTGCCACGACGGGTCTGGTCGTTGTCGGTGACCCAGTCCAGGTAACCGTCGATCAGGATGTCAGACCTGCCCACAGGGATGGTGTAAGACCAGCCGGGGGTGATCTGCCACACGTTGTCACCGGGGCGGCTGCCCTCGGTGTTGCGCACGTAGAAGTTGAGGGTGAAATAGTTGAAGCCGGGGATGTTCAGGTCGAAGCCGGGGCCGATCAGGTAAGCTGCGTTGTCGCCTTCGCCACGCTCGTAGGTCATGGCCAGCAACACGTCCTTGATCGGGCCGAAGGCCAGCTTCTGGTCGAAGATCTTGCCGAATGACAGGCGCGGGCTGAACTCGCCGTAGTAGGTAGTCACGCCTTTGCTGGCGTCGGCCTTGCCGTTGTAGAAGATCTTGTCGACGAACATGAAGGTGTCGCCGTACTTCCATTTGTTGGCGTGCTCGAACGTGATGGTCTGCTGGATATCAGGGTTGACCTTGAAGTCCTTGCCATACAGGTAGGTCAGGCTTTCGCCATGCCATTGCAGCCATTCGCCTGCATGCGAGGGTAGGGTGGCCAGCAGGCTGCTGCCCAACAACAGGGACGTGGTGATGCGCTTCATGTTGTGATTCCCGGACTTATTGTTTTTGTTGGCGGTTTTTTTGGCGCGCAGGCGCCCCGGGCGACCCATTCCGGCGGGTCGACGGCGTAGCGGTTACTGCAGATGTGAGTAAGGGGCGGCAATGCGCCGCCCCGTTTGGCTCAATGCTGGTGACAGGCGTCGTTGTGCACCGCGCGGTCGGCGCCACCGAGGATGTTGAACAGCACGTTCAACACCAGGGCACTGACCGTGGCCATGGCGATACCACTGTGGGTGATGGGTTCCATCCACTGCGGCATCTGGGCAAAGAACTCCGGACGCACCACGGGGATCAACCCGAAGCCGACGCTCACCGCCACCAGCAGCTGGTTGCGGCGGTCGCCGATGTCCGCCTCCTGAAGAATCTTGATCCCGGTGGCGGTGACCATGCCGAACATGGCAATGGACGCGCCGCCCAGTACCGCTGGCGGAATCGAGGCAATCAGGAAGGCCGCTTTTGGCAGCAGGCTGAGCAGGATCAGCAGTGCACCGGCCACGATGGTGACAAAGCGGCAGCGCACCCCGGTCATCTGCACCAGGCCGATGTTCTGGGCGAACGAGGAGTGGGTAAAGGTGTTGAAGAAGCCGGCAATGAACGATGCACCGGCATCGCACAGCAGGCCGCGACGCAGCATCCCTGGGGTAACTTCGCGATCAGTCACCTTGCCCAGGGCCAGGAACATGCCGGTGGACTCGACGAAGATGATCACCACCACCAGGCACATTGACAGGATCGGCGCCAGGCTGAAGGTCGGCATGCCGAAGTGCAGTGGGGTTACCACCTGCAACCACGGCGCGTCTTTCAGGCCAGACAGGTCGACCATGCCGATGGAGCCGGCCAGGATGTAGCCAAGGCCCATGCCCACCAGCACCGACACGTTGACCCAGAAGCCACGCATGAAGCGGTTGATCAGCAGGATCACCGCCAGCACCAGGCCGGCCACCAGCAGGTAGATCGGCGAGCCGAAGGTTTCAGCTTCATGGCCGCCACCGGCCCAGTTGACCGCCACCGGGAATAGCGACAGGCCAATCGAGGTGATCACCGTACCGGTGACCAGCGGCGGGAAGAAACGTACGACCTTGGACATGAACGGCGCGATCAGCATGCCGAAGAACCCGGCGGCGATGGTCGCCCCGAAGATCCCCTGCAGGCCTACGCCGGGCATGCCGGCCATGGCCACCATGCTGCCGACGGCAGCGAAACTGGCACCCATCATCACCGGCATGCGGATGCCCACCGGGCCGATACCGAACGACTGGATAATGGTGGCGACGCCAGCGACCAGCAGGTCGGCGTTGATCAGGAAAGCGACTTCTTCACGGGACAACCCAGCGGCCTGGCCGATGATCAACGGCACGGCAATCGCGCCACCGTACATCAGCAGAACGTGTTGCAGGCCAACCAGGATCAGTTGGAACAAGGGCAAGGGTTCGCGCGGCGGCGCAATGGGGATATACGCCTTGCGTGACTCGGACATGCAGCACCTCGAGTTTTGTTTTTATTCTCGGATCCAAGCGGCAAGCTGCAAGCGGCAGTTTCTCGGTGAAGAGAGACTGGGGTTCCCGCTTGCAGTTGAACGCTCGATGCTTGCTTGTTGCGTGAATCTTCAAGTTTGAGGCCGGGTTAACCGGCCTCTTCGCGGCGCAAGGCCGCTCCTACAGGGGACTCAGTCGCCTTGTAGGAGGGTGTTTCAGTTGACCTGGGCGCCTTTGGCGATCCAGTCGCCGACGAGCTTGCGCTCTTCGGTGGTCATCTGGGTGATGTTGCCCAGCGGCATGATCTGGCTGGCGACCGCTTGCGCCTGGATGCGCGCGGCCTGGGCCTGGATCTGCTGCGGGGTGTCGAACATCACGCCGGCAGGGGCGGCGCTGAACAGTGGGCTGGTCGGTTTGGACGAGTGGCACACGGTGCAGCGTTCCTGGATGACATTGTGGATCTTGTCGAAGTCGCCACCGCCGGCCTGGGCAGCGGCCTGGGCCGGTGCTTGCGCAGGTGCAGCCGGCGCTTCGGCAGCCTTGGCGGCGTCCTCTGCGCGCTGCTCGGCAGCGGTCTTGCCGCCGACAGCAGTTGCAGGCAGCGGCTGGTACTCGACTTTCGCTGCGGCTTGCTCAGGGCTTACGGCCATCGGTTTCGGGCCGGTGACGTAGGCCAGGCAGATCATCGCCAGGGCGCCGACCGGCAGGGTCCAGGCGTACTTGTTGCTGTCGTGGCGGGTGTTGAAGTAGTGGCGGATCAGAACCGCGGCTACTGCGATACCGGCCAGGATCAGCCAGTTGTACTGGCTACCGTAGGTGCTCGGGAAATGGTTGCTGATCATGATGAACAGCACCGGCAGGGTGAAGTAGTTGTTGTGACGCGAGCGCAGCAGGCCCTTGGCCGGCAGCACCGGGTCGGGCGTCTGGTTGTTCTCGATCGCCGCCACCAGCTGGCGCTGGGCCGGCATGATGATGCGGAACACGTTACCGACCATGATGGTGCCGATGATCGCGCCGGTGTGCAGGTAGGCACCACGGCCGCTGAACACCAGGCTGAAGCCCCAGCACGCGGCAATGATCAGCACGAACAGTACACCGCCGAGCAGCGCTGGCTTCTTGCCCAGGGGCGAGTCGCACAGGAAGTCGTAGATGAACCAGCCAGCGATCAGCGAGCCGATACCGATGGCCACGCCTTCGGCACCGCTCAGGGTGCTGCCAGGGGCCAGCAGGTACAGCGCCGGGTTCCAGTAGAACACCACGCACAGCAGGGCGATACCGGACATCCAGGTGAAGTAGGCTTCCCACTTGAACCAGTGCAGGTTCTCGGGCATTTTCGGGGGTGCGAGCTTGTATTTCTCCAGGTGGTAGATACCACCGCCGTGAATTGCCCAGAGATCACCCGACAACCCATCGCGCGGGTTGCTTCGGTTCAGGTGGTTCTCCAGCCAGACGAAGTAGAACGATGCACCGATCCAGGCGACACCGGTGATCATGTGAACCCAGCGAATGCTCAGGTTCAGCCATTCGTGAAGGTGTGCTTCCACAGTATGTACCTCTGCCGATCACCTAGCGATGATCGACCTTTTCTTATTGGTGGGGATTGAGGATCAGCATCTGTTCCTCGGTGAAGTAATGCTCATCGCAGTTGTTGCCAGAACCACTGCGATCAACCACCAGGAAATCATCCCGCTTTTCGATCGTGAGCACCGGGTGGTGCCAAACGCCGCGATGGTAATTGATGCCCTGCCTGCCATTACTGCGGAAGGCGCGGACCAAGCCTGATACAGGTGCATCGCCAACGGGCGCGACCACGATCAGAAAGGGGTTGCCGAGCAGCGGGATGAAAGCCTGGCTGCCCAGCGGATGGCGTTCCAGCATGCGCACGGTCAGCGGCATGTCCAGCGCGTCGGCGCGGAAGATGCTGATGATCGCCTTGTCTTCGGGCACGGCGGTTTCGACCGTGGCGAGCTTGTGGAAGCGCATGGTCGAGCCGTTGTTGATCATGAAGTGGTCGCTGCCGTCGGTTTCGATCACGTCTCCGAACGGGGCGAAGGCTTCTTTGGTCAGGGGCTCGATCATCAGGGTGCGCATGCGGGTCTCTCTTATATGTTCGTTGTACTGAAAAAGGTTCGGCTGTCGCTTACAACTGCAGCAGGCGGAACAGGGCGATCAGGTTGATCTGCGCCAGGGCTTCCTTGAATTCGGCATCTGCATCGTTGTGGATGCGTTTTTCAAAGGCGGCGAGGATCTGGTGCCGGTTGCTGCCCTTCACCGCCATGATGAACGGGAACTGGAACTTGGCCTTGTAGGCATCGTTCAGCTCGGTGAAGCGGGCGAACTCTTCGGCGGTGCACTGGTGGATACCGGCGCCGGCCTGTTCGTTGGTGCTCGATTCGGTCAGCTCGCCCTGGATGGCGGCCTTGCCGGCCAGGTCCGGGTGAGCATTGATCAGCGCCAGTTGATCGGCGTGGTTGGCGCTGAGCAGGATGTCGCTCATGCGCTGGTGCAGCGCCTCGATCTCGTCCAGCTCGCTCAGTTGGCCCAGGTCGTAGGCTTTTTCGGCAACCCAAGGCGAGTGCTCGTAGATGTCGGCGAAGGCCTCGACGAAGGCGTCACGGCTCAGGGCGGAGGGCTTGAGGGTGTTGAAGGCGGTCATCAGGCGTTCTCTTTCTTGTACGGGTGGGTGGCGTGCCAGTGGCGGGCGATATCCACGCGACGGGCGAACCAGACCTGGTCATGGCTTTTTGCGTAATCGACGAAGCGCTTGAGTGCAGCCAGGCGTGCCGGGCGGCCGACCAGGCGGCAGTGCAGGCCGATGGAGAGCATTTTCGGTGCTTCGGCGCCTTCGGCGTACAGCACATCAAAGGCGTCTTTGAGGTACTGGAAGAACTGCTCGCCGCAGTTGAAACCCTGTACCTGGGTGAAGCGCATGTCGTTGGTGTCCAGGGTGTAGGGGATCACCAGGTGCGGCTTGCCGGTGGGGTTGTTCGGCTCCCAGTAGGGCAGGTCGTCGTCGTAGGTGTCGCTGTCGTACAGGAAACCACCTTCTTCCATCACCAGACGGCGGGTGTTCGGGCCGGTGCGGCCGGTGTACCAGCCCACCGGGCGCTCGCCGGTGAGTTCGGTGAGGATGCGGATGGCTTCGAGCATGTGCTCGCGCTCCTGGGCCTCGTCCATGTTCTGGTAGTCGATCCAGCGGTAGCCGTGGCTGCAGATCTCGTGGCCGGCTTCGGCCATGGCGCGGATCACGTCGGGGTGGCGCTGGGCGGCCATGGCCACGGCGAAGACGGTCAGTGGCACGCCGCTGTCCTTGAACAGCTTCAGCAGGCGCCACACGCCAGCACGGCTGCCGTATTCGTACAGCGATTCCATGCTCATGTTGCGCTGGCCCTGCAACGGTTGGGCAGCGACCATCTCGGACAGGAAGGCTTCGGACTCTTTGTCACCGTGCAGGATGTTGCGTTCGCCACCTTCCTCGTAATTGAGGACGAAAGACAGCGCGATGCGAGCGTTGCCCGGCCATTGCGGGTGAGGAGGGTTGTTGCCGTAACCGATCAGGTCGCGAGGGTAGTCAGCGCTCACTGCAGTCTTCCTTCTTGTGCGTTAGTGCGGGTGGTGGGCGGGCCGCGTCGGTATGTCGCACCACCGGATGGGCTGATTGTATACAACTTCTGAAATCTTTTGTAAGCCTGTTTTTCCGCATTTCTTCCCTTTTGTCGCCGCGCAGCGACCTGGAAATACAGTGCAAGAAACCTGCCTGATTGGTCAGCTAATGACGTTTGCCTCGTTACAGGGCCTGTATTTGCGACCGATGGGTCGTTTATGGGCAGGAAATGCCGAGTGCGACGGATGGGTTTAAAAAATTGTGTACAATCTGGCGATGGAATGTCTTAATGGCGTCATTCCCGCCTGCCGCAGGCGCTATGCTGGTGCGATGGCTGAGTATTTTTTGCCCACAGATTGAACAAGAGGCGACACGCAATGGGACGTTTGACCACACACGTACTGGATGCCGCACATGGCTGCCCGGGCAGCTCGATCAAGGTCGAGCTGTACCGCGTCGAAGGCCAGCAGCTGGAGCTGGTGAACACCGCCCTGACCAACAGCGATGGCCGCGTCGACGCGCCGCTGCTGCAGGGTGACGACTACCGCACCGGTGTTTACCAGTTGCAGTTCAGCGCGGGTGATTACTACCGCGCCCGTGGTGTGCAGTTGCCGGCCCAGGCGTTTCTGGATGTTGTTGTGCTGCGCTTTGGCATCGACGAGTCGCAGGAGCACTACCACGTGCCGCTGCTGATCTCGCCGTACAGCTATTCGACCTATCGTGGAAGCTAGTTGGTCGCTAGAAGAATCTTCGTAGGTCCTTTGGCCCGCTCTCACACTGGCGGGCTTTTTTTCGTCTGGTTTTTTTTATTTTCATTTGAAATCAGCCTTTGGACTGACATTTTTGTCAGTAGCCATTCATGGGCTCATTTGAAAAGATTTGGACTTCGTGTGGCGCCTGAGGGTTCGTCCGATGAGCACAGGCAGCGTGTATTCGCCTTATGGTTACCGAAGCGCTAAAACGGCGTCGACCGACGCATTAGCATTCAATGGTCAGTTTTTTCAGTCTGCACTGGAAGGCTATGCGCTCGGAAACGGTCACCGAGTATACAACCCTCGCCTCAGGCGCTTTATCAGCCCGGACGGCTTGAGCCCTTTTAACAAAGGCGGAATCAACGCCTATGCCTACTGCCTGAATGATCCTGTCAACGGGTGGGATCCCAGCGGAAAAAATGGCATTTTCAGGCATGCCGCTAGAAAGTTTCTGGGGTTTGTTGAGCAGGCAGCCAGTCGTTATAAAGCGCTTACCCGGGAAGAGGGGCTCACGAACAATCAATACTGGAATATGGGCGAAGAGATGAAGCATGCGAGTACGCAAGTCAAACAGGGCAAGACATTGTTCAGGGAGATAACCAGCAAAAACGGCTTCGAGCAGCTCGAGCCAGGGTGGAACCACAAATTTGCACTCACCAAAGAGAACAGGTTGGTCGTGTTCAGCAGCAAGGATGACCTCACAATGCCAAGTCACGGCAGCCTGGCTGAATTTTCTGGGCGTGGGTTTGGCACGAAAGGCCTTGGCGAGAGTGTGGTCAGCGCAGGCTACATCATCATCGGTGACGGTGGTCAAATTTCTTTCAATAATCATTCTGGCCACTTTCAGCCCCGCTTCGAGAACCTGTATGAATTGAATGATGTCTTGGGAAAACTTGGTGTTGATGCGAATTTCATCCGAGCTTTTGGCTCTTGACACTTTATTAGACGCGGGTTGGAGCGTCGTGCGCTTCAAGCGCCTTGCCCGCGCAGTAATTGGTGCGAACTGAGTTCTGGCAAGGGGCGCCTAAGCACCCATTGCGCAGGCTAGGTGTTAGAGGAAGACAAACTTGGCAATGAAGATCGCGCACAGCACCCACAGGCTGGCGGAGATTTCCTTGTATTTGCCAGTACCCGCCTTCAATGCCACATAGCTGATGAAGCCCAGGGCAATACCGTCCGCCACCGAGAAGGTCAGCGGCATCATGATCACCGTGACGATCGCCGGAATGCTGTCGGTGGCCTCGTCCCAATGAATGTGCGCCATGCTGCCCATCATCAGCATTGCCACGTAGATCAGGGCGCCGGCCGTCGCGTAGGCCGGAATCATTCCGGCCAGCGGCGCGAAGAACATCGCGGCGATGAACAGCAGGCCGACCACCACTGCAGTCAGGCCGGTACGGCCACCTGCAGCAACACCCGCAGCACTCTCCACATAGCTGGTCACCGGCGGTACACCTACCACCGCACCGAACACACTCGAAGCACTGTCCGCCTTCAGCGCCTTCGACAGGTTCTCGATGCGGCCATCCGGCGCCACCAGGTTGGCCCGCTGCGCCACGCCCATCAGCGTGCCGGCTGTGTCGAACATGTGCACGAACAGGAACGCCAGCACCACGCTGATCATGCTGACGTTGAACACCCCGGCCACGTCCATGGCCATCCAGGTCGGTGCCAGGCTCGGCGGCATCGACATCACCCCGCCAAACTTGACCAGGCCCAGGCCCCAGCCCGCCAGGGTGACGCCGATGATGCTGATCAGGATCGCGCCGAACACCCGCTTGTAGCTAAGGATGGCGATCAGCAGGAAGCAGATTGCCGCCAGCAGCGGCCCCGGCTCATGCAGCGAGCCCAGCTTGATCAGGGTGGCGGGGCTGTCGACGATGATGCCTGCCGTCTTCAGGCCGATCAGCCCGAGAAACAATCCGACGCCGGCCCCCATGGCATGGCGCAGGCTGACCGGGATGCTGTTCAGCAACCATTCGCGCACTTTCGACAAGGTCAGGAACATGAACAGCACGCCCGAGACGAACACCGCCCCCAGCGCCGTTTCCCAGTTGTAGCCCATGGTGCCGACCACGGTGTAGGTGAAGAAGGCGTTAAGCCCCATGCCCGGTGCCAGGCCCACCGGCCAGTTGGCGTACAGGCCCATCAGCAGGCAGCCCAGCGCGGCGGCGATGCAGGTGGCGACGAAAGCGGCACCATGGTCGATGCCGGCGTCGGCCATGATGTTGGGGTTGACGAAAATGATGTAGGCCATGGTGATGAAGGTGGTCACCCCGGCGATCATTTCGGTTTTGACGGTGCTGCCGTGTTGCTTGAGTTTGAAAATCCGCTCCAGCCAGCTTGTTTCGAGCGGTGGGGCGAGATCCAGCGTAGGGGCTTCGGATTTGCGGCTTTCCACAGCGAGTACTCCTCAAGTCTTTCTTGTTGTTATGGAGCCAGTTTCCTGCGCAATGCACTTGGCGGCTCCGCGAGGGAAGGCAGACGTCTGACCGTTTTATTGACTCGCGGGTCAAGAAGTTGCTCGGTGGATTATGCTTTTGTGTACAAAGAATGCAAATAATGTTTTATGTTTTGTGTGCGCAATGCGTCGTACAACGGCTATATAGGTAAAACGCCCCCTGCGGAATCGCCTCAGCCTGTGTACAATGGCGCCATACTTTCTCTTCGTGCCTCGAGAGCCCATGAACGAACAGCTGCAACCTCTGAAGAAACCTGCACGTGTCGGCAAGGCCGGCCGCAGTGGTACCCAGGACGACATCGTCTACGCGCACATTTTCGAGGCCATCCTCGAGCAGCGCCTGGCGCCGGGCACCAAGTTGAGCGAGGAAGCGCTGGGCGAAATCTTCGGCGTCAGCCGCACCATCATCCGCCGCGCCCTGTCGCGCCTGGCCCACGAAAGCGTGGTGCTGCTGCGGCCGAACCGCGGTGCGGTGGTGGCCAGCCCGACGGTAGAAGAGGCGCGCCAGGTGTTCTTCTCGCGGCGCATGGTGGAGCGGGCCATTACCGAACTGGCCGTGCAGCACGCCACGCTGGATCAGCTCAACGAACTGCGGCAGATGGTGCGCGAAGAGCGCGACAGCTTCTCACGCGGTGATCGCGGTGCCGGCATTCGTCTTTCCGGCGAGTTCCACCTCAAGCTGGCGGAAGCAGCGGGCAATGCGCCGCTGGTGAGCTTCCAGCGCAGCCTGGTCTCGCAGACTTCGCTTATCATTGCCCAGTACGAAAGCGGCAACCGCTCGCATTGCTCGTATGACGAGCACATGCAGCTGATCGATGCCATCGAGGCGCGTGATGCCGAGCAGGCCGTGAGCCTGATGATGCACCACATGGACCACATCGACAGCAAGCTGAACCTGGACGAGGAGAGTGCCTCGGACGATCTGCATGCGGTGTTCTCGCATTTGCTGAAAAAGCCCAAGGTTTCCGCCAAGGGTTGATCGTTTGCCAAGGTGAGTGAAGGGGGCTGCTTTGCAGCCCATTCGCAGCACAAGGCTGCTCCTACAGGTGTTACGCGATCCATGTAGGAGCAGCCTTGTGCTGCGAATGGGGCGCGAAGCGGCCCCCGGTCATTTCTGGCCATCAGCCAAAGGTCTGCTAAATTCTTGTGAGCAAACCTTCATCAAGCAGTTGGGCTTGCGCATTCGTTGCGTTCAACTTCTTGAGGAATGGATTCATGAGCATGTCCCTCGGTAAACGCATGGGTGCCGAACTGATCGGCACCTTCTGGCTGGTCCTTGGTGGCTGTGGCAGTGCGGTACTCGCAGCCAGTTCCCCTCTCGGCATCGGTGTGCTCGGTGTCGCTTTCGCCTTCGGCCTCACCGTACTGACCATGGCGTTTGCCATCGGCCATATCTCTGGTTGCCATCTGAACCCCGCCGTGTCGTTCGGGCTGGTGGTGGGCGGGCGTTTTCCGGCCAAAGAGCTGCTGCCCTACGTGATCGCGCAAGTGATTGGCGCCATTCTGGCGGCCGGGGTGATCTACCTCATCGCCAGCGGCAAGGCCGGTTTCGAGCTGTCTTCGGGGCTGGCTTCAAACGGCTACGCCGACCACTCACCCGGTGGTTATACGCTGGGCGCGGGCTTCATCAGTGAAGTGGTGATGACGGCGATGTTCCTGGTAGTGATCATGGGTGCGACCGATTCGCGGGCCCCGGCAGGTTTTGCACCGATCGCCATCGGTCTGGCCCTGACCCTGATCCACCTGATCTCGATCCCGGTAACCAATACCTCGGTCAACCCCGCGCGTAGCACGGGGCCGGCCTTGTTCGTCGGGGGCTGGGCCCTGCAACAGCTGTGGCTGTTCTGGGTGGCGCCGCTGATCGGTGCTGCAATCGGCGGCGCGCTTTACCGGGGCCTGGCAAAAGAGCCTTAGCGCTGGTGCACGCAGCGCCCGGCAGCGTAGGTTTCACGCACAGTGCGGTCATCGCCCAGGGTGGTGAGCACGAACAGGGTTTCTTCGATGCTGTTGGACTGCTGAATACGGTAGTCCAGCAGCGGCGTGGCCTTGTAGTCCAGTACCACGAAGTCGGCATCGTTGCCCGGGCGCAGGCTGCCGATGCGGTCGTCCAGGCGCAGGGCGCGGGCGCCGCCGAGGGTGGCCAGGTACAGCGACTTGTACGGGTGCAGGCGCGCGCCTTGCAGCTGCATCACCTTGTACGCTTCGTTCAGGGTGTTGAGCAGCGAGAAGCTGGTGCCGGCACCGACGTCGGTACCCAGGCCCACGTTGACCTTGAAGCGCTCGGCCTGGGGCAGGTTGAACAGACCGCTGCCGAGGAACAGGTTGGAGGTGGGGCAGAAGGCCACGGCCGAGCCGGTTTCGGCCAGGCGCTGGCATTCGTCGTCGCACAGGTGCACGCCGTGGGCAAACACTGAGCGCTCGCCCAGCAGCTCGAAGTGGTCGTACACGTCCAGGTAACCCTTCTGCTCGGGGAACAGCGACTTGACCCAGTCGATTTCCTTGAGGTTTTCCGACAGGTGCGTGTGCATGTACACGCCCGGGTGTTCCTTGAGCAACTGGCCGGCCAGGGTCAGCTGTTCTGGCGTACTGGTAGGGGCGAAGCGTGGGGTAACGGCGTAATGCAGGCGGCCCTTGCCATGCCAGCGCTCGATCAGTGCCTTGCTCTCGGCATAGCCGGATTCGGCGGTGTCGGTCAGGTAGTCCGGGGCATTGCGGTCCATCATCACCTTGCCGGCGATCAGGCGCAGGTCCAGGCGCTCGGCCTCTTCGAACAGGGCGTTGACCGATTCCGGGTGCACGCTACCGAATACCAGCGCGGTGGTGGTGCCGTTGCGCAGCAGTTCCTTGAGGAAGATTTTCGCCACCTGGTCGGCGTGCGCTTTGTCGGCGAACTGCTTTTCGCAGGGGAAGGTGTAGGTGTTCAGCCAGTCCAGCAGTTGCTCGCCGTAGGAGCCGATCATGCCGGTTTGCGGGAAATGGATGTGGGTGTCGATAAAACCCGGGGTGATCAGTGCGTCCTGATAGTGCTCCACCGGGATGCCTGCGTCCAGGGTCGGCAGCAGTTCGCTGGCGTGGCCAATGGCGCTGATGCGGCCATCGTCGACCACCAGCAGGCCGTCTTCGAAATACTCATGGGAAGCCTCCAGGCCCACCTCGGCCGGGTCGGCGATGCTGTGCAGGATGGCGGCACGGTAGGCTTTGCGGGTAACGGTCATAACACACTCGTCAAATAGCTTGGCTGCGCCGGGAGGGCGGCAGCAACTGGGCAATGGGGCCGGCATTGGCAGCAGCGTCGTGCTGGCCGAAGCAGGCGTTGTAAGTGGCGATGATTTCGCCGGCGATGGACACGGCGATCTCGATGGGCAGCTTGCCCTTTACCTCGGTCAGGCCCATCGGGCAGCGCATGCGCGCCAGCACGGCCTCGTCGTAGCCGCGCTCGCGCAGGCGGTGCTCGAACTTGACCCGTTTGGTCTTCGAGCCGATCAGGCCGAACCAGGTGAAGTCGTTGCGCTTGAGAATGGCGGCGGTCAGCTCCAGGTCGAGCTGGTGGTTGTGGGTCATGACGATGCAGTAGCAGCCTGGCGGCAGGCCCGCGACTTCGTCGACCGGTTCCTCACTGACGACCTTGGTCACCCCGTTGGGGATGAGCTCGGGGAATTCCTGTTCGCGCGAATCGATCCAGCGCACCCGGCAGGGCAGCGCGGCGAGCAAGGGTACCAGAGCCCGGCCGACATGGCCCGCGCCGAACACGGCGATCTGCGCCTGCACGGCGGCCATGGGCTCGAACAGCAGCACGGTCACGCCGCCGCAGCACTGGCCAAGGCTGGCGCCGAGGCTGAAGCGCTCCAGGTGCGGGGTGGTGCGCTGCTCTTCAAGCATTTGCCGGGCGATGTGCAGGGCCTTGTATTCCAGGTGGCCGCCGCCGATGGTGTCGAACAGGCCACTGGCGCTGACCACCATCTTCGAGCCAGCGTTGCGCGGGGTCGAGCCGCGCTCCTCGATGATGGTCACCAGCACGCAGGCTTCGCCACGGGACTGGTGGTCGGCGAGGGCGTTGATCCATTGGTGCATGATGCAGTTCCTCATTCCAGGTGGCCTGTTCGGGCCCTATCGCCGGCAAGCCGGGCTCCCACAAGTACAGCACAGGGCTTGCCAGCGGTGCAGCACCTGTGGGAGCCCGGCTTGCCGGCGATAGGGCCCGAACAGGCGCCCACCCAACCTCAGTGAGTGACAGTTTCCAGTTGCGGTTCTACAGGCTGAGTGGCAGCCACCGCCTTGCGCATCTGTTCACAGCCCCACAGCACCCGCTCCGGTGTCGCGGGCGCGTCGATGTTCGGCTGCACGCGATAATCGGCGAGGCTGGCCACGGCATCCTTGATCGCACACCAGGCGGCAATGCCGAGCATGAACGGCGGCTCGCCCACGGCCTTGGAATGGAACACGGTGTCTTCCGGGTTCTTGCGGTTTTCCACCAGCTTCACCCGCAGGTCCAGCGGCATGTCGGCGACTGCCGGGATCTTGTAGCTGGCCGGGCCGTTGGTCATCAGTTTGCCCTTGGCGTTCCACACCAGTTCTTCGGTGGTCAGCCAGCCCATGCCCTGGATGAAACCGCCTTCCACCTGGCCGATGTCGATGGCCGGGTTAAGCGAGTCGCCCACGTCGTGCAGGATGTCGGCGCGCAGCATCTTGTATTCGCCGGTCAGGGTGTCCACGATCACTTCCACGCAGGCAGCGCCGAAGGCGTAGTAGTAGAACGGCCGGCCGCGTGCCTGGCTGCGGTCGTAGAAGATTTTCGGCGTGCGATAGAACCCGGTGGTCGACAGCGACACCTGGGCGAAGTAGGCCTGCTGCACCAGTTGCTCGAAGCTGACGATCTGGTCGCGCATGCGCACATGGCCGTTGCGGAACTCGACGTCTTCCTCGGTCACCTGATAGTGCCGTGCGGCAAACTCGGTCAGGCGCCGCTTGAGGATTTCGGCAGCGTTCTGGGCCGCCTTGCCGTTCAGGTCGGCGCCACTGGAGGCAGCGGTCGGCGAGGTGTTGGGCACCTTGTCGGTGTTGGTGGCGGTGATCTGGATACGGCTGAAATCCACCTGGAAGATCTGCGCCACCACCTGTGCCACCTTGGTGTTCAGCCCCTGGCCCATCTCGGTGCCGCCGTGGTTCAGGTGAATGCTGCCATCGGTATAGATGTGGATCAGCGCACCGGCCTGGTTGAGGAAGGTGGCGGTGAACGAAATGCCGAACTTGACCGGCGTCAGCGCCAGGCCCTTCTTCAGCACCGGGCTGTTGGCGTTGAAGCGGCGGATCGACTCACGGCGCTCGGCGTAGTCGCTGCTGGCCTCCAGGTCGGCGGTCATTTCCTCGAGCATGTTGTGCTCGACGGTCTGGTAGTAGTGGGTGACGTTACGCTCGGTTTTGCCGTAGTAGTTGGCCTTGCGCACGGCCAGCGGGTCACGGCCCAGGTGGCGGGCGATATGGTCCATCACCTGCTCGATGGCGACCATGCCCTGCGGGCCGCCAAAGCCGCGGTAGGCGGTGTTGGAAGCGGTATTGGTCTTGCAGCGGTGGCCATGCACGGTGGCATCGCCCAGGTAGTAGGCGTTGTCGGAGTGGAACATGGCGCGGTCGACGATCGAGCCCGACAGGTCGGGCGAGTAACCGCAGTTGCCGGCCAGGTCGAAGTTGATACCGTGCAGCCGGCCGGTGTCGTCAAAGCCCACGTCGTACTCGACATAGAACGGGTGGCGCTTGCCGGTCATGGTCATGTCTTCGACCCGCGGCAGGCGCATCTTGGTGGGTTGCCCGGTCAGGCGCGCCACCACCGCACACAGGCAGGCCGGGCTGGCGGCCTGGGTTTCCTTGCCACCAAAGCCGCCACCCATGCGGCGCATGTCCAGCACCACCTTGTTCATCGGCACGTCGAGCACTTCGGCGACCAGCTTCTGCACTTCGGTGGGGTTTTGCGTGGAGCAATAGACGATCATGCCGCCGTCTTCGGTAGGCATCACCGAGGAAATCTGCGTTTCCAGGTAGAAGTGTTCCTGGCCGCCGATGTGCAGGGTGCCCTGAATGCGGTGCGGGGCGCTGGCCAGGGCGGCAGCGGAATCGCCGCGCTGGTGGGTGTGGCTGTCGAGCACGAAGTGCTTCTTGCGCAGCGCATCGACCACATCCAGCACCGGTTCAAGGTCTTCGTATTCGACGATGGCGGCCATGGCCGCGCGGCGTGCGGTTTCAAGGTCACGGGCGGCCACGGCAAGCACCGGCTGGCCGAAGAACTCGACCTTGTCGATGGCCAGCAGCGGGTCACCGGCCACCACCGGGCCGATGTCTTTCAGGCCGGGGATGTCTTCGTGGGTGATGGCAATGCGCACACCCTCGAAGGCATAGCACGGCGTGGTGTCGATGCGCAGGATGCGCGCATGGGCGCGGTCGGCGGTGCGCGCATACACGTGCAGCTGGTTGGGGAATTCCAGGCGGTCGTCAATGTACAGCGCCTCGCCGGATACATGCTTGTCGGCGCTGTCGTGCTTGACGCTGCGGCCAACCCCGGTGGTCAGGTCCTGGCTGAACAGCTCGGCCATCTCGGCCTGGCTCTTGGCTACGTGATGGTTAGACATAAGCGGTCACCCGGGTTTCGATGTGCGGCGTTTGCTGTTCGATGAAGTACTTGCGCAGCAGGTTCTGCGCGGTCAGCAGGCGGTATTCCTTGCTGGCGCGGAAGTCGCTGAGCGGGGTGAAGTCCTCGGCCAGGGCCTGGCAGGCCCGCTCGATGGCGGCCTGGTTCCACGGCTTGCCGCGCAATGCCGCTTCGCAGGCGCGGGCCCGTTTAGGGATGGCCGCCATGCCGCCGAAGGCGATGCGCACGCCACTGACCACGCCGTCTTCGATGCTCAGGTTGAAGGCCGCGCACACGGCAGAAATGTCGTCGTCCAGGCGCTTGGACACTTTGTAGGCGCGGAACGCCCAGTCGCTGGTGGCGCGAGGCACGATGATCTTCTCGATGAACTCGCTGTCCTGGCGGGCAGTGATGCGGTAGTCGATGAAGTAGTCTTCGAGTGCCATGGTGCGCTGGCGCTCGCCTTGGCGCAGGACGATCTGCGCGTCCAGGGCAATCAGCAGGGGAGGCGAGTCGCCGATGGGCGAGGCGTTGCCGATATTGCCGCCCAGGGTGCCCTGGTTGCGAATCTGCAGCGAGGCGAAGCGGTGCAGCAGGTCGCCGAAGTCCGGGTACTCCTCGTGGAGTGCGCCGTAGCAGTCGGTAAGCGGGGTGGCCGCGCCGATTTCCAGGTGGCTGGCGGTTTTTTCGATGCGCTTGAGCTCGGCCACGTGGCCGACATAAATCATCACCGGCAAGGTCTTGTGGAACTGGGTCACTTCCAGGGCCAGGTCGGTACCGCCGGCCAGCAGGCGGGCTTCGGGGTGCGAGCTGTACAGGTCGGCCAGGTCGGCTACGGTCAGCGGCACCAGGCAACGCTTGTCGCCGCTGTTCAGCTCGCCCGTCTGGGTCGGCGTAATGGCCTTGAGGCGGCTGATGGTTTGCGCCTGCTGGGCATCGAACTGGTCGCGGCAGGGCTGGCGGCAGCTCTGTTCGGCGGCGTCGAGGATCGGGCGGTAGCCGGTGCAGCGGCACAGGTTGCCGGCCAGGGCTTCCTGGGCCTGGTGCAGGTCGGGGCCGCTGCTGTTCTTTTGCAGGGCGAACAGCGACATGACAAAGCCTGGGGTGCAAAAGCCGCATTGCGAGCCATGGCAATCGGCCATGGCCTGTTGCACGCTGTGCAGTTGGCCCTGATGTTTGAGGCCTTCGACGCTGATCAGTTGCTTGCCGTGCAGCGACGAAACAAACGTGAGGCACGAGTTGAGGCTGCGGTAGCGCAGGCTGTCGTTGCCTTGTTCGTCCTGGGTCAATTCGCCGACGACCACGGTGCAGGCGCCGCAGTCACCACTGGCGCAGCCCTCCTTGGTGCCGGGTTTGCCCAGGTGCTCGCGCAGGTACTGCAGCACCGTCATGTTCGGGTCCAGGGCGTGCTCATTACGCAGCTCCTGGTTGACGAGAAACTGGATCACGGGGATGGCCTCGCAATGGTTTTATTGTTGTTGGGCGGACTCTAAGCAACACCTGTCTATCAGGTCAATATTTTTCTGACTCAAAGGTCAGGAAATTGCTCAGATCAACGCCCGGCCGAACACATTGCCTCTATAGCAAGCATAGATCGCGCCGGGCGCGCGGCTGTCTGGCAGGTCAAATAAACCGCCTGGCCCCTCTGCGCGATTACCGCCCAAGTACGCTACAATCCGCCCCTTGTGCCCAGTTCAATGATTTTGAAGGAAAACCATGACGTTCAAGGCCCCGGACAGCCTCTCCGAGCAGATTGCCGATTACCTGGCCGAACGCATCATCCGCGGCGAGCTGGCGCCAGGCGAGCGTATCCAGGAGCAGAAGGTAACCCTGGCCCTCAACGTCAGCCGTGGCTCGGTGCGCGAAGCGTTGTTGATCCTCGAGCGCCGGCACCTGGTGGCGATCTTGCCGCGCCGGGGTGCCCACGTGACCGTGCTGGACGAGCGCAGCGTGCGCAGCCTGTGTGCCTTGATGGGCGAGTTCTACATCCTGCTGGGTAACGCGGTTGCGCAAAAATGGCGCACCGATGCCGACCTGCGCCCGTTTCTGGATATTCAGCAGCGCCTGCAGCGTGCCCATGACCAGCTCGACATCAAGACGTTTGTCGCCGACAGCTTCGCGGTAATGCGCGCGGCCTATCCGTTCGCCGACAACCCGTTCCTGCAGGAAACCGTGGAAAACCTGCAGCCGGCCATGAGCCGTGCCTACTACCTGTCGCTGGACCAGCGCCAGGCCAACATGATCGACTACCTCGACCTGTTCGCCCGCCTGCTCGACGCCGTGGTCGCCCGCGACCTGCCGCGCATTCGCGAGGTGCTTACCGCCTACGGCCAGCGCAGCTGCGAACTGGTGCTGGCGGCGCTGGCCCGAGGCTGACCGATGCGCCTGAAGTGCATTCGCCTGGCCGGCTTCAAGTCGTTCGTCGACCCGACCACGGTCAATTTCCCCAGTAACATGGCGGCCGTGGTCGGCCCCAATGGCTGCGGCAAATCCAACATCATCGACGCGGTGCGCTGGGTGATGGGCGAGAGTTCGGCAAAGAACCTGCGCGGCGAGTCGATGACCGACGTCATCTTCAACGGCTCCAGCGGCCGCAAGCCGGTCAGCCAGGCCAGCATCGAGCTGGTGTTCGACAACAGCGAAACCACTCTGGTCGGCGAGTACGCCGCCTACGCCGAAATTTCGATCCGCCGCAAGGTCACCCGCGACGGGCAGAACAGCTATTACCTCAACGGCACCAAGTGCCGCCGGCGCGACATCACCGATATCTTCCTCGGTACCGGCCTGGGGCCGCGCAGCTATTCGATCATCGAGCAGGGCATGATCTCCAAGCTGATCGAGGCCAAGCCCGAGGAGCTGCGCAACTTTATCGAGGAAGCCGCTGGCATCTCCAAGTACAAGGAGCGCCGTCGCGAAACCGAGAACCGCATCCGCCGCACCCAGGAAAACCTGGCGCGCCTGACCGACCTGCGCGAAGAGCTGGAGCGCCAGCTGGAGCGCCTGCACCGCCAGGCCCAGGCGGCCGAGAAGTACCGCGAGTACAAAGCGCAGGAGCGCCAGTCGAAGGCACGCCTGTCGGCCTTGCGCTGGCGCGGCCTGGACGAGCAGGTGCGCCAGCGCGAGTCGGTGATTGGCGACCAGGATGTCTCTCATGAGGCGTTGGTGGCCGAGCAGCGCAACGCCGATGCCAGCATCGAGCGCCTGCGCGATGGCCACCATGAATTGTCCGAACGCTTCAACCAGGTGCAGGGTCGCTTCTACTCGGTAGCCGGTGACATTGCCCGGGTGGAACAGAGTATCCAGCACGGCCAGCAGCGCCTGCGCCAGTTGCAGGACGACTTCAAGGAAGCCGAGCGCACACGCCTGGAGACCGAATCGCACCTGGGCCACGACCGCACCTTGCTGGCCACCCTGGGCGAAGAGCTGGCCATGCTCGAACCTGAACAGGAAATGACCCTGGCTGCCGCCGAAGAGGCCGCTGCGGCCCTTGAAGAAGCCGAGTCGGGCATGCACGGCTGGCAGGAGCAGTGGGACAGCTTCAACAGCCGCTCCGCCGAGCCACGCCGCCAGGCCGAAGTGCAGCAGGCGCGCCTGCAACAGCTGGAAACCAGCCTGGAGCGTTTGGCCGAGCGCCAGCGCAAGCTGGGCGAGGAGCGCGAGCAACTGGGTAGCGACCCGCAGGACGCGGCCATGCTCGAATTGGCCGAGCAACTGGCCAGCAGTGAAATGCTGCTGGAAGAACTGCAGCTGTCCGAAGAGCAGGTGGTCGAGCGCCTGGAAGGCGCGCGCGAGCAACTGCAACAGGCCACCCAGGCGCAGCAGCAGGCCCAGGGCGACTTGCAGCGCCTGGGTGGTCGTCTGGCCTCGCTCGAAGCCTTGCAGCAGGCCGCCCTGGAACCGGGCGCTGGTGCTGCAGACTGGCTACAAGGCCAAGGCCTGGAGCAACAGCCACGCCTGGCTGAAGGCTTGCGGGTAGAGCCGGGTTGGGAACTGGCAGTAGAAACGGTGCTTGGCGCCGATCTGCAGGCCGTGCTGGTGGATGATTTCGATACGCTCGATTTTACAGGCTTTGAGCAAGGTGAGCTGCGTTTGCTGCAGGCCAGCGGCAAGGGGGCATCGTTGCCCGGCAGCCTGCTGGAAAAGGTCGCAGGCCGTATCGACCTGGCGCCCTGGCTGGGCCAGGTCAAACCTGTGGAAGACCTGGCCCAGGCGCTGGCACAGCGCGCGTCGCTTGGCGAAGGGCAGAGCCTGGTCAGCCGCGATGGCTACTGGGTTGGCCGGTACTTCCTGCGGGTGCGCCGTGGCGGTGAAGCCGAAGGCGGCGTGCTGGCGCGCGGCCAGGAGATCGAGCGCCTGGGCCAGGAGCAATATGAGCAGGAGGCGGCACTGGAGCAGTTGGAGCAACAGCTGCAGGCCCTGCGCGAGCAGCAGCTGGACCAGGAAGAGCAGCGCGAACAGCTGCGCCGCCGCACCCAGGAAGAAAACCGTCTGCATGGCGAGCTGAACGCCAGCCTGTCAGCCAGCCGTGCCCGAGCCGAGCAGGTCGAATTGCGCCGTCGGCGCCTGCTTGAAGAACTGGCCGAGCTGGAAGAGCAGCGCGCCCTCGAGCACGAGCAGTTGGGCGAAGCCCGCTTGCTGCTGCAGGAGGCCCTGGAACTGATGGCCCAGGACACCGAGCAGCGTGAGCAGTTGATGGCCCGCCGCGACACCCTGCGCGAAGGCCTCGACCGGGTGCGCCAGGAGGCCCGCCAGCACAAGGACCACGCCCACCAGTTGGCCGTGCGCCTGGGTTCGCTGCGCGCCCAGCACGACTCCACCCGTCAGGCCCTGGAGCGCCTGGAGCAGCAGGCTGCGCGCCTGACCGAGCGCCAGGAGCAACTGAGCCTGAACCTGGAAGAGGGCGAGGCCCCTCAGGAAGAACTGCGCCTGAAGCTCGAAGAGCTGCTGGAGCGGCGCATGAGCGTCGACGAGGAAATGCGCAAGGCCCGCCTGCACATGGACGAAGCCGACCGCGAACTGCGTGATGCCGAAAAGCGCCGCACCCAGGCCGAGCAGCAAGCCCAGCTGCTGCGCGGCCAACTGGAACAACTGCGCCTGGAGTGCCAGGGCCTGGACGTGCGCCGCAAGACCTTGCAAGAGCAGTTGCTGGCCGATGGCTACGACCTGCAAGGTGTACTCGCCACTTTGGAGGCAGAGGCCAGCGAGCAGGGGACCGAACAGGAACTGGAGCAGCTTGAAGCACGCATCCAGCGCCTGGGGGCGATCAACCTGGCTGCCATCGAGGAGTACGAGCAGCAGTCCGAGCGCAAGCGCTATCTGGACGCGCAGGACGCCGACCTGGTCGAAGCCCTGGAGACCTTGGAAAACGTCATCCGCAAGATCGACAAGGAAACGCGTAACCGCTTCAAGGATACCTTTGATCAGATAAATGCCGGATTACAGGCACTTTTCCCAAAAGTTTTCGGTGGTGGCAGCGCTTATCTGGAACTGACGGGCGAAGATCTACTCGATACAGGGGTGACGATCATGGCGCGACCACCGGGCAAGAAGAACAGCACCATCCATTTGCTGTCCGGCGGCGAGAAGGCACTGACCGCTTTGGCGCTGGTGTTTGCCATTTTCAAGTTGAACCCCGCACCGTTCTGCATGCTCGACGAGGTCGATGCACCGCTGGACGATGCCAACGTCGGGCGCTATGCGCGCCTGGTCAAGGAAATGAGTGAAAGCGTGCAGTTCATCTACATCACGCATAACAAGATTGCCATGGAAATGGCGGACCAGTTGATGGGGGTGACCATGCATGAACCGGGTTGTTCACGTCTTGTTGCAGTTGATGTGGAGGCGGCCATGGCCATGGTCGACGCTTGATGTGCGACGATGGGGGCACATTCTGTAGCGAAATGCCCCCGTCATGTGCGACAGACGGTGTAAAGTTGTCTTTGGTCGTGCTAGCTTAATGTCACTCGTTTTTTGCGTGGGTAAAACGCCTGTCAGAACATAGAGTTGGCGCCACGTGTTAAAGGGCTTTGAACCCTTTGTTTTCAAGCATATTTTTATAGAGGCACGGGATTACATGGAAATCGGTCTGCGCGAGTGGCTGATCGTCATCGGCATCATTGTCATTGCCGGGATTCTTTTCGACGGCTGGCGCCGCATGCGCGGCGGGAAAGGCAAGTTGAAATTCCGTCTGGATCGCAGTTATTCCAACCTGCCGGAAGAAGAGGGTGGCGGTGCCGAAGTGCTCGGCCCGTCGCGTGTGCTGGACGCCCACAAGGAGCCTGAGCTGGACGAAAGCGACTTGCCGTCGCTCAGCGCTTCTTCGCGTGATCGCGAACGCGAGCCCAAGCCGGCCAAGGCCAGCAAACGCAACAAGCGCGCCACCGCAGCGGCGGATGTGCAGCAGGGCGACCTGAACCTGAGTGCCGACACGCGCGAGCCTGACCTGTTTGCCGACAGCGATGACGACTTTGCCGCCGACAACACCCGCAGCAGCAGCCCGGCGCCTGCCACCAGCCTCAAGGAGCTGCCACCGGCCGAGGAAGTGCTGGTGATCAGCGTGATCTCCCGTGACGAAGGCGGCTTCAAAGGCCCGGCACTGCTGCAGAACATTCTGGAAAGCGGCCTGCGCTTCGGCGAAATGGACATCTTCCACCGCCACGAGAGCATGGCCGGCCACGGCGAAGTGCTGTTCTCCATGGCCAACGCGGTAAAACCTGGCGTGTTTGACCTGGACGACATCGACCACTTCAGCACCCGTGCGGTGAGCTTCTTCCTTGGCCTGCCGGGCCCGCGTCATCCGAAGCAGGCCTTCGACGTGATGGTCGCCGCGGCGCGCAAACTGGCCCACGAACTCAACGGCGAGCTCAAGGACGACCAGCGCAGCGTGCTGACGGCCCAGACCATCGAGCACTACCGCCAGCGCATCGTCGAGTTCGAGCGCCGCGCGCTGACCCAGAAGCGCTGATGTGCCCAAGTGGGCAGGCCTGGCCTGGTCCTGTCCACCCTGTTTCAAGTGCAAGAGCAGCCCAGTGCTGCTCTTTTGCTTTGCAAGAGATCCTGAAAAATGACCGCCGAAACCCGTATCCACGAACTGCGTGCCGAACTCGACCAGCACAACTACCGCTACTACGTGCTCGACGAACCCAGCGTGCCCGATGCCGAATACGACCGCCTGTTCAACGAACTGAAGGCGCTTGAGGCTGAAAACCCCCACCTGGTAACCCCCGATTCGCCAACCCAGCGCGTCGGCGGCCAGGCTTTGTCCGCCTTCAGCCAGGTGCGCCACGAAGTGCCCATGCTCAGCCTGGGCAACGCCTTTGAAGAAACCGACCTGCGTGAGTTCGGCCGCCGCGTGGTAGAAGGCCTCGACCAGCCCGGGGCGGTTGACTATAGCTGCGAACCCAAGCTCGATGGCTTGGCCGTGAGCCTGCTGTACCGCGACGGCCAGCTGGTGCAGGGCGCTACCCGTGGTGACGGCACCACCGGCGAGGATATCAGCGCCAACGTGCGCACCGTGCGCAACATCCCGCTCAAACTGCAAGGCCAGGGCTGGCCGGCGGTGCTGGAGGTGCGCGGTGAGGTGTACATGAGCAAGGCCGGTTTCGACCGGCTCAATGCTGCCCAGGCCGAAGCCGGCGGCAAGACCTTCGCCAACCCGCGCAACGCCGCCGCCGGCAGCCTGCGTCAGCTGGACTCGAAGATTACCGCCAGCCGCCCGCTGGAATTCTGCTGCTATGGGGTTGGCCAGGTGTCCGAGAGCATCGGCGACAGCCACATCGGCACCCTCGAGCAGCTCAAGGCCTGGGGCCTGCCGATCAGCCGCGAGCTCAGGCACGCTGCCGGCATCGATGAATGCCTGGCCTACTACCGCGACATTGGCGAGCGGCGCAACAGCCTGCCTTACGAAATCGACGGCGTGGTGTTCAAGGTCAACAGCCTGGCGGCCCAGCGCGAGCTGGGTTTCCGAGCCCGTGAGCCACGCTGGGCGATTGCCCACAAGTTCCCGGCCATGGAAGAGCTTACTGAGGTGCTGGATGTCGAGTTCCAGGTTGGCCGCACAGGTGCGGTAACGCCTGTGGCGCGCCTGAAGCCGGTCAAGGTTGCCGGTGTGACCGTGTCCAACGCCACCTTGCACAACATGGACGAAATCGCCCGCCTGGGCCTGCGCATTGGTGACACGGTGATCATCCGCCGTGCCGGTGACGTAATCCCGCAGGTGATGCAAGTCGTGCTGGAGCGCCGCCCGGAAGATGCCCGCCCGGTACAAGTGCCGAGCGAGTGCCCGGTGTGTGGCTCGCAGGTCGAACGTACCCAGCTGGTCAAGCGCAGCAAAGGCAAGGCAACCACCAGTGAAGGTGCGGTGTACCGCTGTGTCGGTCGCCTGGCCTGTGGCGCCCAGCTCAAGCAGGCGATCATTCACTACGTGTCGCGCCGTGCCATGGACATCGACGGCCTGGGTGAGAAGAGCGTCGAGCAACTGGTGGACGAAGGCCTGATCGGCTCGCCGGCAGACCTGTACAAACTGGAATTCGAGCAGGTTGTCGGGCTTGAAGGCTTTGCCGAGGTGTCCAGCAAGAAGTTGCTCGATGCCATCGAAGCCAGCAAGCGCCCGAGCCTGGCGCGCTTCATCTACGCCCTGGGCATTCCGGATGTCGGCGAAGAGACCGCCAAGGTACTCGCCCGCTCGCTGGGCAGCCTGGCGCGCGTGCAGCAGGCGCTGCCGCAGGTGCTCACTTACCTGCCGGACATCGGCCTGGAAGTTGCCTATGAAATCCACAACTTCTTCGAAGACGAGCACAACCAGAAGGTCATCGAGCAGCTTCTGGCCAGCGGCATGCAGCTACAGGACGAAGGCGAACTGGCTGCCGAGTTTGCTGCCAGTACCACCTTGGCCGGGATGATCGCCAAGCTCGACATCGCCTCGGTAGGCCCAACCGGTGCCGAGAAGCTGGTGGCCAAGCTCGACAGCCTGGAAAAGATCATCGCCGCCGACGGCATGGACCTGCGCCAGGCCCTGGCGGCCAAGCAGGCTGACGCAGTGCGTGAGTTCTTCAAGGATGAAGCGAATCAGAAGTTGGCGCGGGACATCGAAGCCCAGTTGCTGGCGTTCGGCATGCATTGGAGCAGCGAGAAGAAGGTAGCCGAAGGCTTGCCGCTGGCCGGCCAGACCTGGGTGCTGACCGGCACCCTGGAGCGCATGAGCCGCGACATCGCCAAGGACAAGCTGGAAAGCCTGGGCGCCAAGGTGGCCGGCTCGGTGTCTGGCAAGACCCACTGCGTGGTGGCAGGGCCGGGGGCGGGCTCCAAGCTGGCCAAGGCAGCTGAGCTGGGCGTGAAGGTGCTGGACGAAGATGCCTTCGTCACATTCCTGGCCGAACAGGGCATCGCTATCTGAAGCCCTGCGCTATCCCCGACCCCAACATTCTGGCTCGATACCAAGATTCAGAAGCTTGTACGGTCCCTGTAGGAGCTGGCTTGCCGGCGATCACCAGCAAAGCCGGTGCCATCCACCGCGGTGCCTTCTTCGCGGGCACGCCCGCTCCCACAGGTTTGCGCGCCGGTTTCAGCACCCATGCGCCTGACAAGTCATTGAGAAATGATGACTTTTTCTCCCTCAGAGGTTGTATCTGCCCGCAGGACCGGTACAATGGCGCCACTCGCTGCTCAGCGAGGCATGTAGTGGTGGCCCCGTCGGTCCCCCCGCATTGATTACCCGTTAACCTGGTCAGGCCCGGAAGGGAGCAGCCATAGCGGGAACATCGAGTGCCGGGGTGTGGCTGGTGGGGCCGCCTCCATTTCTGGGGTCGGAAAACATCAGTCTGCAACGAACGCCTTCGTTCTTGCCTGCTTTTCGCCCAATGCCCCTGCCGCCGACAGCTTCATCAGCCGCTGGAATTTCAAGCATGCCAGATGATCCTCCTCCGGGCACTGCGCCGCATGCCGCAATCCCTTGCTCATCGCTTGCAACCGCCTGATTCGCGCATCCAGTTCGTCCGCCTTGGCGATCAGCATCTGCCGGTCGACCTGCAGGTCCACCAGCATCGCCCCCACTTCATCCAGCGAAAACCCAGCAGCCTGCCCCAGGGCGATCAGTGCCAGCCGGTCTGCCACATCAGCCGCAAACTGCCGCCGCTGGCCGCGCCCGGCCAAGGACTTGAGCAAGCCTTTCTTCTCGTAGTAACGCAGTGTCGATGCGGGTACGCCTGTGCGTTTGGCGACGTCGGCAATGTCCATTTCGGGCCCTTGACTTGAAGTTGACTTCAACTTCTATGCTGCGCGGCATGGGTAATGATCGTCAACCTTCGAGGGCTTGTTCAATGACGTTTACTGCGATGTTTCTAGCTGCATTGCCGATTGGCATTGGTGCCACTGTGGTGATGGACCTGTGGGGGCTGCTGCTGAGACGGTTGGGTGTGGCAACGCTGAACTTTGCCATGGTTGGGCGTTGGGTGGGGCATCTGCTAGGCGGGCGTGTGTCCCACCAAGCGATTGCCAAAGCGGAACCGGTGCGAAATGAGTTGGCGTGGGGATGGGTGATTCATTACGCCACTGGCGTGCTTTTCGCGGTGCTACTGGTCGTGATCGTAGGGGAGGGCTGGTTGCGGTCACCTACTCTTTTGCCCGCAGTACTTGTGGGTGTGGGTACAGTCGTGGCGCCGCTGTGCTTCATGCAGCCGGCGATGGGGGCAGGGTTCTTTGCGTCCAGAACGCCGACACCTGCGCGTAACTGCCTGAAGAGCCTGGTTACGCATTTTGTGTTTGGCGTGGGGTTGTTCTTGAGTGCGGGTGTGCTGGCATTGGTGTGAGGGCAGGAAGTTCGGTCAGAGCGAGCGGGCAATCAGCATACCTGCTATCAGTAGTACCAAGGCAAACCCTGCACCTATGCTAAGCGGGATCAAAGCCTCCCATGGGGAGGATTCTCTGAGCTTGCGTATCTCCTCAGCAAGCATCTCCGCTTCGCTGTGTAACTGCTCAGAGTGGTTTTGGGCGGGGCGGGGCATTTGGGACTCCTTACGCCTGGGTTGATGAAGACTCAAAATTTGCTGGTCAAAGCCATGATGCCCGCGACGGCTGTCACAACCGTCGCTCCAACCAACAGCGGGTACCAAAACGTCTCTCGCTTGAGCTTACGCGTTTCTGCCACGAGTTTGTGAGTCTCGGCGACAAGCTTGCTGTTTCCAATTTGTAACTTTTCAAGTTCGAGGTGTTTACGATCATCCTGAAGCATCGGCCTGTCTGTTCTGATGGGGCGAATGTGCCATGGGGCGTGCTTCATTGTGTGCGGTTTTGTTTGGGGGCGAAACCGCCGTCTTCCATTGGTGTTGTAGTCCAATTGCCCTCAAGATCGTCATGCACGTCCCGTCGGATTTTTTTAGACGGATCTGATATCAATCTAAGAAAGCTCCTACATGTCAGGCAGGTATAGCGAATTATCCTACGATCTCCGTCGACTCCCATCTGATTGTCCCGGTCAACCTCGCCCACTAGGCTTTCGCGGTCGCTGTCAGTTCAGCGATCGGGTGTGGAAGCCTGGGCGGCACACGGGACAGTTGTCATTTATGGCGGCTGTGCGCGGGAGGTATTCGTACCTGCCGGGTCTACCGTGTGCCTGGTCTTCCACCCCGCGTACAGTTGCCACCCTAATGCGTGGAAGCAGAAGGGGACAACACAGCCAACACGGAGCTGTCATGAAAAAACTGGTCCCCGATCCGCCCCACGTCTTCGATCTTCCCCAAGGCAAATCCCTTTCCCGCGCCATCAGCGAAGGCATCGTGCCGATGGAGTTCGCGCTGATGAATGTTTCCCACTACCTGATGTTCGCCTACAGCGATAGCCGTCGGGCGCTTGAGCGCATTCAGGACGAGGAAACCAGGCAATTGCTGGAGCATCATGGGTTGCGGGCCATGCAGATTGCCTGGGGGCAGGCGGATGCGGTCAGCTTGGCGTTTGAGCGTAGAAGCCAGTGATTTTGGTCTTGAAGTAAGTCGGGATAGCAGGGATATCGATTAACCCTGTGGGAGCGGGTTCACCCGCGAAGCAGGCGCCGTGGTGGATGGCACCGGCTTTCCCGGTGTTCGCGGGTGAACCCGCTCCCACTCCCACAGGGGGCGCGCAAGCTTCGCGAGGGTTTTGCCTTCCATCAGATGGGCCGGATCAGGGGCGGGCCACAGACATGTTGTCCGGGTCGCCCGCTCCCCCATACCGCTGCACAATCCGCTCGATCTCCCCCGACTGCTTCATTCTTACCAGCGCCCGCAACAGCGCTTGTGTCGGTATCGCCGGATCGTTGCGCACCATGCACCCCAAATCCTGTTCTTCCAGCACCGCGAGTGCCTGCAATTGCTGCTCGGCTGGCAAGCCTTGGTTGAACCACTGCAACGACAGCTGGTTGCTCACCGCATGCCGATACCGCCCGGCCTGCAGCTTTTGCAGCACCAGCAACTGGCTGCGGCTGTCCTCACGGTGCAGCTGGCCCTTGTCCAGTAGCGGTTGCAGTGTTGAATAGGTGTAGCCCAGCACCGTGCCGATAGCCTGGGGTGGCAGCTGCTCCGGGGGCATCGGGGTGCTGTCGCTGACGCGGCCAACCAGCACGTCGCGCTGGTGAATCAGCGGGATACTCCACACAAAATCCCCCGGGCGGTCATTGAGCCATCGGGTGCTGACGTAGCAACGCACATCGATGTCGCCGCTGCTCATGGCCTCCTCCAGGCGCAGGCGGGCCATGACGTGGTACTCGGCACGAGCGCCCACTTCCTTGGCAACGGCCTGTGTCAGGTCGTAAAGCAACCCCTCCACTGGCTGGTCGCCTTCAAGGCGCACCAGTGGCATGCTCCAGCTCTCTGCCACCGAGAAGCGCAGCACCGGCTGTTCCGCCAGGCTGTAAGCGGACCAGAGCATCAAAAGCGCCAGCAGAATTGGCAAAGGCGTATCCTCCCTGAACAACGCGCCTGCCTCAAAGCGTAGACGACGCGCGCAGGGTGCAATTTTGCCCCCGCTCCGCTAGCATTAGCGATCTTCCGCTCTATCAGGCTACGATGGTTTTTCGATGAGTTATCAGGTTCTTGCACGTAAATGGCGTCCGCGCTCGTTCCGCGAAATGGTCGGCCAGGCCCATGTGCTGAAGGCCTTGATCAATGCCTTGGACAATCAGCGCCTGCACCACGCCTACCTGTTCACCGGTACCCGGGGCGTGGGCAAGACCACCATCGCCCGTATTATCGCAAAGTGCTTGAACTGTGAGACCGGCATCACCTCCACGCCGTGCGGCACCTGTTCGGTGTGCCGTGAAATCGACGAAGGCCGCTTCGTCGACCTGATCGAGATCGACGCCGCCAGCCGCACCAAGGTCGAGGACACCCGCGAACTGCTGGACAACGTGCAGTACGCCCCGAGCCGTGGGCGCTTCAAGGTCTACCTGATCGACGAAGTGCACATGCTCTCGACCCACTCGTTCAACGCCTTGCTCAAGACGCTGGAAGAGCCGCCGCCCTACGTCAAGTTCATCCTCGCCACCACCGACCCGCAGAAGCTGCCGGCCACCATCCTGTCGCGCTGCCTGCAGTTCTCGCTGAAGAACATGAGCCCGGAGCGGGTGGTTGAACACCTCAGCCACGTACTGGCTGCCGAAAACGTGCCGTTCGAGCCGGATGCCCTGTGGCTGCTGGGCCGTGCGGCCGATGGCTCGATGCGTGACGCCATGAGCCTGACCGACCAGGCCATCGCCTTTGGCGAAGGCAAGGTGCTGGCCGCGGATGTGCGGGCCATGCTTGGCAGCCTGGATCACGGCCAGGTCTATGGCGTGTTGCAGGCGTTGCTCGAAGGCGATGCCCGTGCTTTGCTGGAGGCCGTGCGCAACCTGGCCGAGCAGGGCCCGGACTGGGCTGGGGTGCTGGCCGAGATGCTTAACGTGCTGCACCGTGTGGCCATTGCCCAGGCGCTGCCGGAGGCAGTGGACAACGGCCAGGGCGACCGCGAGCGGGTACTGGCGCTGGCTTCGGCCTTGCCCGCCGAGGACGTACAGTTCTATTACCAGATGGGCTTGATCGGCCGCCGAGACCTGCCGTTGGCGCCGGACCCGCGTGGTGGTTTCGAGATGGTCCTGCTACGCATGCTGGCGTTCCGCCCGGCCGATACCGACGACGCGCCGAAACCGGTGCTAAAGCCAGTGGGGATCAGCCAAGCCACAGCTGATCCTGCAGCGCCGGTGGCAGCCTCGGTGTCGGCCGAGCCCTCATCGCCTGTCGCGGCCGTACCGGCAGAGCCTGTGGCGGCTGCCCCGCAGCTCGAAGTGCCTGCACCTGCGACAGCCGACCATGAGCCGGAGGCCGAGCCAGACGTTGAGCTGCAGGCCGAGATCGAGGCCATTTCCGTACCCGAGCCTGTTGCGCAGGTGGTCGACCTGCCGTGGGAAGAGCCGGCAGCTGCACCCGCGTCGGTAGCGGCTGAACCTGCGCCTGTGCCCGCACCGGCGCCCGAGCCTGTTGCCCCTGCGCCGGCACCACAGGCCACCGCGACCCACGACGAGCCGCCTTTCGATCCCTCCGCCTACGCAGCCGTAGGCATGGATCGCGACGATGAGCCGCCGCTGGATGAAGACTACTACGGTGGTGAAAGCGACCCGGTCGGTTTCAGCTACCTCGACGAGTTGGCCGAACATGTGCAGGAAGAGGTGTCCAAGCCGGCGGCCGAACCGCTGCCAGCGGCCAAGCCGGCCACCGGGCTGGCCCTGCAATGGCTGGAATTATTCCCACAGTTGCCTGTGTCCGGGATGACAGGCAACATCGCGGCAAACTGTACGCTGATTGCCGCCGATGGCGACGATTGGCTGCTGCACCTGGACCCTGGCCAGGGCGCGCTATTCAACACGACCCAGCAGCGGCGTCTGAACGAAGCGCTCAACCAGCACCTGGGGCGCACGCTGAACCTGCGCATCGAGCTGATCCTGCCCGAGCAGGAAACCCCGGCCCAGGCGGCCTCGCGCAAGCGTGCAGAGCGCCAGCAGGACGCGGTCAGCTCTATCGAGCAGGATCCGTTGATCCAGCAGATGATCAAGTTGTTCGGTGCCAAGGTGCGGCAGGATACTATTGAGCCTGTAGAGGCCCTGGCCAAACAGGGCCAGTAACGGATAACCATGCGGCTGGCCCTGCGCCAGGCCGCATCACATGACCCAATCGAGGTATACCCCATGATGAAAGGTGGCATGGCCGGCTTGATGAAGCAGGCCCAGCAGATGCAGGAAAAGATGCAGAAAATGCAGGAAGAGCTGGCCAACGCCGAAGTCACCGGCCAGTCTGGTGGCGGCCTGGTGAGCGTGGTGATGACCGGTCGTCACGACGTCAAGCGCGTCAGCATCGACCAAAGCCTGATGTCGACCGACGAGGACGACAAGGAAGTGCTTGAAGACCTGATTGCCGCCGCGCTGAACGATGCCGTGCGCAAGATCGAGCAGAGCAGCCAGGACAAGATGGGCGGCATGACCGCCGGCATGCAACTGCCACCGGGCTTCAAGATGCCGTTCTAAGGGCATTGCAAGACCGGAAACCGCCGCTGACATCAGCGGCGGTTTTTTTTGCGAAGATTTCAACTCAGGCGCGGTCTGCTTTTAGGTGGGAGTGGCCTTGCCGGGGCGCCGGACCGGTCGGATAGGGCTGCGCAGCAGCACCGGCAATTTATGCAGCGAAGCTGGGATCCTGGGGCCGCTGCGCGCCCCATCGCGACACAAGGCCGCTCCTACAGGGACCGCACAAGGCGGGCGGTGTGCACATTGCTGATTTGACGCCACTGCCCACGCTGGGTATAAACCGCCTCTTATTGATTTGTCAGGCCATTCCCATGAGCTTCAGCCCCCTCATCCGCCAACTGATCGACGGCCTGCGTATCCTGCCGGGTGTCGGTCAGAAAACCGCCCAGCGCATGGCCTTGCAACTGCTCGAGCGTGACCGCAGCGGCGGCCTGCGCCTGGCCCAGGCCCTGACCCAGGCCATGGAAGGGGTTGGCCATTGCCGCCAGTGCCGCACCCTGACCGAACAGGAGCTGTGCCCGCAATGCGCCGACACGCGCCGTGACGATACCCAGCTATGCGTGGTCGAGGGGCCGACCGATGTGTATGCGGTGGAGCAGACGGGCTACCGTGGCCGCTACTTTGTGCTCAAGGGGCACCTGTCGCCGCTGGACGGCCTGGGACCGGAGGCAATTGGCATTCCGCAGTTGATGGCGCGCATCGAGGAGCAGGGCACCTTCACCGAGGTGATCCTGGCGACCAACCCGACAGTGGAAGGGGAGGCGACGGCGCATTACATCGCGCAGTTGCTGAGCGAGAAGGGGTTGATGGCGTCGCGGATTGCCCATGGCGTGCCGCTGGGCGGCGAGCTGGAGATGGTGGATGGCGGGACCTTGGCCCATGCCTTTGCAGGGCGTCGGCCAATTTCGCTCTGACTTGGTATTGAGGGGGCTGCTGCGCAGCCCTTTCGCGACACAAGGCCGCTCCCACAAGTGCGCGCAGGCCTGAGGGAACGCGGTCCCTGTAGGAGCGGCCTTGTGCCGCGATGGGCTGCAAAGCAGCCCCAAAAGCCAACTCAGTATTCGCTGAGGGTGAATTCGGTCAGGCAGAAGGTTGGCACACCCGCGGCCTGAAGCCGGCGCGACCCCTCCAGCTCCGGCAGATCAATGATCGCCGCCGCCTCGAACACCTGCGCCCCGGTACGACGCACCAGGTTGGCCGCCGCCAGCAGCGTACCGCCCGTGGCGATCAGGTCGTCGAAAATCAACACCGAATCCCCTTCGCACAGGCTGTCGGCATGCACTTCCAGGAAGGCTTCGCCGTATTCGGTCTGGTAACCCTCGCTCAGCACGTCAGCCGGCAGCTTGCCCTGCTTGCGGAACAGGATCAGCGGCTTGTTCAGCTGGTGGGCGATGATCGAGCCAATCAAAAAGCCCCGCGCGTCCATGGCACCAATGTGGCTGAACTCAGCCTCGACATAGCGCTCGATGAACTGGTCGGCCACATAGCGCAGCCCGCGCGGCGACTGGAACAGCGGGGTGATGTCGCGGAAGATCACGCCCGGTTTCGGGAAGTCCACTACCGGGCGGATCAGGGCTTTGAGGTCGAAGGCGTCGCTGTGCATTGTTGCGGGTATCCTGGGAAAACGAATGCCCAAGTATACCCGCTAAACGCCGGCCTCAGGCTTCGATTGCGCCACCGGCCAGCGCGCACAGCTGGATCGGGTCAAGGATGTGCACTTCCTTGCCTTCGGCGCGCAGCAGGCCGTTTTGCTGGAAGCGGGTGAACACCCGCGACACGGTTTCCACTGCCAGGCCCAGGTAGTTGCCGATTTCGTTGCGCGACATGCTGAGGCGGAACTGGTTGGCCGAATAGCCGCGGGCGCGGAAGCGCGCCGACAGGTTGACCAGGAAGGTGGCAATGCGCTCGTCGGCAGTCTTCTTCGACAGCAGCAGCATCATTTGCTGGTCGTCGCGGATTTCCCGGCTCATCACCCGCATCAGCTGGCGACGTAGCTGCGGCAGTTGCACCGACAGCTCGTCAAGCCGCTCGAACGGGATTTCGCACACCGAGGTGGTTTCCTGGGCCTGGGCCGACACCGGGTAAGCTTCGGTATCCATGCCCGACAGGCCGACCAGCTCGCTGGGCAGGTGGAAGCCGGTAATCTGCTCTTCGCCGCTGTCGCTGAGGCTGAAGGTTTTCAGGGCCCCGGAACGAACGGCGTAGACCGAGCCGAAATTGTCACCTTGGCGGAACAGGAACTCGCCTTTTTTCAGCGGCCGGCCACGCTTGACGATTTCATCCAGTGCATCCATGTCTTCCAGGTTCAGCGAAAGAGGCAGGCACAGGGGGGCCAGGCTGCAATCCTTGCAATGGGCCTGGTTGTGTGGGCGCAGTTTGACTGGCTCGGACATTTGAATCGATCCTTGTGGGAAAGCACACATAAGTCGTAAGGGTAACCCACGACACAGGGTGTAGGCCAGCGTGCGCGTTGATGGTGCGCCCTGGCGAAACCCCGGCAGACGTCCTGCCGGGAGTCCTTGTGTGCCCATAGTGTGCTTGGCAAGGAGCCTTGTCCATGCGGTTGAACGACTCGGTTTTCAGATAACCCGCGAGAAACGCTGGCGGTTGTGCATCGCCAGGTAGGCGTCGAACACCATGCATACCGAGCGCGCCAGCAGGCGGCCGGCCGGCAGGATGCGGATGCCCTTGTCGTCCAGGCTGATCAGGCCGTCGCGCTGCAAGGTCAACAGCTCGGGCCAGAGGGCGTTGAAGTAACCGCGAAAATCGATGGTGAAGGCTTGTTCGATCGGTTCGAAATCCAGCTCGAAATGGCAGATCAGTTGTTGGATCACGGCCCGCCGTAGGCGGTCGTCGTGGTTGCACAGCAAGCCGCGCTGGGTGGCCAGCTGGGCGTTGGACAGGCTCTCCTGGTAGGTATTGAGGTCGCTGCTGTTCTGGCAGTACAGGTCGCCGATCTGGCTGATGGCCGACACCCCCAGGCCAATCAGGTCGCAGTGCCCGTGGGTGGTATAGCCCTGGAAGTTGCGCTGCAGGGTGCCTTCTTCCTGGGCGACGGCCAGTTCGTCGTCGGGCAGGGCGAAGTGGTCCATGCCGATGTAGCGGTAGCCGGCGGCGGTCAACTGGTCGATGGTGGCGTGCAGCATCTCCAGCTTGGCGGCCGGGCTGGGCAAATCGTTGTTGTCGATGCGCCGCTGGGGCATGAAGCGCTCGGGCAGGTGGGCGTAGTTGAACACCGACAGGCGGTCGGGCTGCAGGCGGATCACTTCTTCGACGGTGCGCGCAAAGCCTTCCGGGGTTTGCTTGGGCAGGCCGTAGATCAGGTCCAGGTTGACCGAGCGGAACTGCAGGGTGCGCGCAGCTTCGATCAGTGTGCGGGTCTGTTCCAGGCTCTGCAGGCGGTTGACCGCACGCTGCACGGCCGGGTCGAGGTCCTGCACGCCCAGGCTGACGCGGTTGAAACCCAGCTCACGGAGCAAGCCCATGGTCGACCAGTCAGCCTCGCGGGGGTCGATCTCGATGCCGTAGTCGCCGGAGTCATCGTCCAGCAGGTGGAAATGCTGGCGCAGGGTGGCCATCAGCTGGCGCAGTTCCACATGGCTGAGGAAGGTCGGCGTGCCGCCGCCGAAATGCAGCTGTTCAACCCGTTGCTTGGGGCCCAGGTGGCAGGCGATCAGCTGGATTTCCTGCTCCAGGCGCTGCAGGTATGGCGCGGCGCGGGCACGGTCCTTGGTGATGACCTTGTTGCAGGCGCAGTAGTAGCAGATGTTGGCGCAGAACGGCACGTGCACATACAGCGACAGCGGGCGCACGGCTCGACGGCTCTCGCGCAGGGCGTGGAGCAGGTCGAACGAGCCCACCTCGCTGTGCAGTTGCACGGCGGTCGGGTAGGAGGTGTAGCGTGGCCCGGCCAGATCGTAGCGGCGGATCAGGTCGGTATCCCAACGAAGGTCGTCGAGCATGAGGGCGGTCCCCGGAAAGAGCAGCAGTGTTCCGGAGTCTATGGCTGTCTGTAGGGATGGGTGTTGATTTGCATCAAGGGCATTGGGGCCGCAGAGCGGCCCACGTCAGTGCCCCATCAACCAGTGCTGGTGTGGGCCCGGTATGGTCCAGATACCGAATAGCATCACCAGCACACCGCCCGCCACCCGCACACTCCGCCTGCGTAACAGGGCGTTTACCCGTTCGGCCGCCAGCCCGGTGGCCAGCAATACCGGCCAGGTCCCAAGCCCGAACGCCAGCATCAACGCTGCGCTGTATCCGGCGTTGCCCTGGCTGGCCGCCCACAACAGGGTGCTGTACACCAACCCGCACGGCAGCCACCCCCACAGGGCGCCCAGCAGCAATGCCCGGGGCAGGCTGGACACCGGCAGCAAGCGCGACGCCACCGGCTGGATATGCCGCCACAGCCCGCGCCCCAGGGCTTCGATACGGGTCAGGCCGCTCCACCAGCCGGCCAGGTACAGCCCCATGGCGATCAACAGCAGCGCAGCCACCACCCGCAGCGCCAATGCTGCCGGGCTGCTGGCCACGGCCCAGCCGGCCAGGCCCAGCAACAGGCCGGCGCTGGCATAACTGAGAATGCGCCCAAGGTTGTACGCCAGCAACAGGCGCAAGCGCCGGCCACGCTGCTCTGGCGGGATGGCCAGGGTCAGCGCGCCCATCAGGCCGCCGCACATGCCCAGACAGTGGCCGCCGCCAAGCAGGCCCAGGACCAGTGCCGAGCCCAGCAGGGGAAGCAGGTCAGGCACGGGGTGGTGGTTCCTTGTCGGCGTCCTGCGGGGTGTCGTCAGGCTTTACCGCCGCCTGGTGGCGCGGGTCCTGGTCGTCGAACAGGATGCTGTGGGCAGGGCCTTCGAGGTCGTCGTACTGGCCGCTGTCCACTGCCCAGAAGAAGATGTACACGGCCACGCCGACCAGCAGCAGGGCGGCGGGGATCATGACATAGAGGGCGGGCATGGCGACTTCCTCCCGGGCAAGGGTGCTTCGGTTTTCGGCAGGCTCGATGCCATCGGCATGCGGGTCAGGCGCAGGGCATTGAGCACCACGATCAGCGAACTGACCGACATGCCGATGGCCGCCCACACGGGGGTGATCCAGCCGAGCGCGGCAAACGGCAACATCAGGCCATTATACAGGGTGGCCCACAGCAGGTTCTCGAGGATGTTGCGGCGGGTGCGGCGGGCCAAGTCAAAGGCTTGCACCAGGGCTTGCAAGCGGTTGGACAGCAGCACGGCGTCGGCGCTGGTCTTGGCAAGGTCGGTGGCGCTGCCCATGGCGATGCTGATGTCGGCGGCGGCGAGCACTGGCACGTCGTTGACCCCGTCGCCGAGCATCAGCACCTTGCGCCCGGCCGCCTGCAGCGCCTTCAGCCGGTCCAGCTTGTCGTCCGGGCGCAGGCCACCGATGGCCTGGTCGATGCCCAGTTGCGCGGCCACTTCGGCGACCATCGGCGAACTGTCGCCCGAAAGCAGCAGCGTGCGCCAGCCTCGGGCCTTGCAGGCGGCAAGCAGCGCCGGTGCGTCGTCGCGCAGTCGGTCGTCCAGGCCAAACCAGGCCAGAGGCCCCTGGCGGTCACCCAGCAGCAGCCACTGGCCGCGTGGTTCCGGCACACCGGGGATTTGCCCACCGCTCAGGGCGCAGACGAAAGTGGCCTGGCCGATACGCAGGCGCTGGCCGTCTACCTGCCCTTCCAGGCCCAGGCCTGGCACGGTCTGCACGTCTTCGGCGGGTATGGCGGTGCGGCCGAAGGCGCGGGCGATCGGGTGTTCGGAGCGGTTTTCCAGGGCGGCGGCCAGGGCCAGGCAGCGGTCAGCGGGCAGGCTGCCGAGCGGGCGGATGCTGCTTAAGGTAAGGCGGCCTTCGGTCAGTGTGCCGGTCTTGTCGAAAATCACCGTGTCGATCTGGTCAAGGCCTTCCAGCACATGGCCGCGGGTTACCAGCAGGCCCAGCTTGTGCAAGGTGCCGGTGGCGGCGGTCAGCGCCGTTGGCGTGGCCAGCGACAGTGCGCATGGGCAGGTGGCCACCAGCATGGCCAGCACGATCCAGAACGCCCGTGCAGGGTCCAGGTACCACCACCACAGGCCGATGGCCACGGCAGCCACCAGCGAGAACAGCAGAAACCACTGCGAGGCCCGGTCGGCGATTTCGGCCAGGCGCGGTTTTTCGGTCTGGGCGCGTTCCAGCAGGCGGACGATGGCCGAGAGCCGCGAATCGTGGCCGAGGGCTTCGACTTCCACGTTCAGGGTGCTTTCGACATTCAGCGTACCGCCGGTGACCCGCTCGCCCACGCGGCGCGGTTGCGGCAGGTATTCGCCGGTCAGCAGCGACTCGTCGATGCTGGAGCGGCCTTCGACGATGCGCCCGTCGGCGGGGATCACCGCGCCGGGCAGCACCTGCACCGTGTCGCCGCAGTGCAGTTCACTGAGCAGGATGCGTTCGCTGTTACCAAGGGCGTCCAGGCGCAGGCACGAGGCCGGCAGGAGGTTGACCAGCTGCGCGGTGGCCGCAGCCGTGCGTTCGCGGGCGCGGCGCTCCAGGTAGCGGCCGGTGAGCAGGAACAGGGCGAACATGCCCACGGTGTCGAAATACAGCTCACCGCTGCCGGTGATCGCGGTCCAGATGCCGGCGCCGAAAGCCAGGGCGATGGCCAGCGACACCGAAACGTCCATGGTCAGGTGGCGTGTGCGCAGGTCGCGTGCTGCGCCTTTGAAGAACGGCGCGCAGCTGTAGAAGACGATGGGGATGGTCAGGAACAGGGCCACCCAGCGCAGGATGGTGTGCAGTTCAGGTGACAGGTCGATGTTGAATTCTGGCCAGGTGGCCATGGTCGCCATCATTGCCTGGAACCACAGCAGCCCGGCCACGCCCAGGCGGCGCAGGGCGCTACGGTTCTCTTGGGCCAGTTGCTCGGCGGCCCTGTCGGGCTGGTAGGGGTGGGCGGCGTAGCCGATCTGGCGCAACTCGGCGAGCAGGCGTGACAGCGGCAGTTGCTTGTCGTCCCAGCTCAGCAGCAGGCGGTGGTTGGACAGGTTAAGGCGCGCCTCGGCGACGCCGGGCAGGTTGCGCAGGTGCTTTTCGATCAGCCAGCCGCAGGCGGCGCAGCTGATGCCTTCGACCAGCAGGGTAGTTTCGGCCAGCTCGCCCTGGTGGCGGACGAAGGTTTGCTGCACATCGCTGCGGTCGTACAGGGCCAGTTCGTCCTGCAACTGCCTGGGCAGGGCCTCGGGGTTGGCGCTGTTGTCACTGCGGTGCTGGTAGTAGTGCTCCAGGCCACCGGCGACGATCGACTCGGCCACCGCCTGGCAGCCGGGGCAGCAGAACTGGCGGGGCTGGCCGAGGACCACGGCGGTGAAGCGGCTGCCGGTGGGGACGGGCAGGGCGCAGTGGTAGCAGGGGGTGGGCTGGGTCATTTTGCAACAGTCTTATGTCGTGAGATCGCTGGGGCTGCTTTGCAGCCCTTTCGCGACACAAGGCCGCTCCCACAGGAGAACGCATATTCCTGTGGGAGCGGCCTTGTGTCGCGAAAGGGGCGCAAAGCGCCCCCATTCATACCAGGGATCATTGCTGGTGCTCGGCACCTTGCAGGGCTTCGTCACCCAGCTGCAAGGTCACACCATGCTCCACTTTTTCCTCTTCGAACAAGCGCCACACCTGGCCACCTTCACTGCCCAGCAGCTCGACAAAGCGGCGCCCGTCGACCTTGTCCTCCAGCTGCCCCACATAGCGCCCCGCGTCGACCCTGCTCAGCAGTACCTTGCGGTCCTTCTCCGGCTGGGTGGGCGAAATCAGGTTCAGCTCCAGGTTTTGCGGGCCACTGCTGCCGGTCAGGCGCAGGTCCACTTCGCCAGTCAGTTCGTCCAGGTGCACGGTGGCCTTCAGGCTCAGTTGCTGCGCCAGCAGCTCGCGGTCCAGCGAGCGGTTGATGCCTTTGCCGGCCTCGTAGTAGTTGTCGTTCACCAGGTTGTCCGGGTTGCGCACGGCGATGCTGACCATGGTCAGGCTCAGGCACACCGAGGTGGTGAGGATGCCGATGATGATCCAGGGCCAGAGGTGCTTGTACCAAGGGCTGGCGGCGGTGGCGGCAGGCATTGTGGGTTATCTCTCTCAGCGGATCTGTGGGCCGATGAAGCGGCTCTTGGCTTCAACCTGGGCGTCGCTGTCGTCGGCGCTCTTGAGGGTGAAGGTGATTTCGTTGGTGGTCGATGGCAGTTTCTCGGGGGCGACTGACAGCTGCACGGGCAGGCTGACGATATCACCGGCAGCCACGCGGATCTCGCGCTGGCCTTCAAGCTTGAGGTCCGGCAGGCCGGCAGCGTCCAGTACGTAGACGTGGTCGCGCTGGTCCTTGTTCATCACTTTCAGGCTGTACACGTTTTCGATCCGGCCCTGGGCGTTCTCGCGGTACAGCACGCGGTCCTTGCTGACGTCGAAGCCAACCAGCGAGCGGGTGGCGAAGGCAGTCGCAAGGCCAATGATCATCACCAGCAGCACTGCGGCATAGCCGATCAGGCGCGGGCGCAGCATGTGGGTTTTCTGCCCGGACAGGTTGTGCTCGGTGGTGTAGCTGATCAGCCCTCTGGGGTAGTTCATCTTGTCCATGATGCTGTCGCAGGCGTCGATGCAGGCGGCGCAACCGATGCACTCGATCTGCAGGCCGTCACGGATGTCGATGCCGGTGGGGCAGACCTGCACGCACATGGTGCAGTCGATGCAGTCGCCCAGGCCCTGGGCCTTGTAGTCGGTGTCTTTTTTACGTGGCCCGCGGGTTTCGCCACGGCGGGGGTCGTAGGACACGATCAGCGTGTCCTTGTCGAACATCACGCTCTGGAAGCGCGCGTAAGGGCACATGTACACGCACACCTGTTCGCGCAGCCAGCCGGCATTGCCGTAGGTGGCGAGGGTGAAGAAACCGACCCAGAAATAGGCCCAGCCATCGGCCTGGCCTGTGAAGAATTCGATGACCAGCTCACGGATGGGCGAGAAATAGCCGACAAAGGTCATGCCGGTGACAAAGCCGATCAGCAGCCACAGGCTGTGCTTGGCAAACTTTCGCAGGAACTTGTTGCCGCTCATGGGGGCTTTGTCGAGCTTCATGCGCTGGTTGCGGTCGCCTTCGGTGACCTTTTCGCACCACATGAAAATCCACGTCCACACGCTTTGCGGGCAGGTGTAGCCGCACCACACACGGCCTGCGTACACGGTGACGAAAAACAGGCCGAAGGCGGCGACGATCAGGATGCCCGACAGCAGGATGAAGTCCTGCGGCCAGATGGTGGCGCCGAAGATGTAGAACTTGCGCTCGGGCAGGTTCCACCATACGGCCTGGTGGCCGCCCCAGTTCAGCCACACGGTGCCGAAATACAGCAGAAACAGCACTGCACCGCCGACCATGCGCAGGCGGCGGAACAGGCCAGTGAAGGCGCGGGTGTAGATTTTTTCCCGGGAGGCGTAGAGGTCGACGGAATCCTTCCCTTTGCTGGCAGGCGGGGTCACATCATGTACCGGAATTTGCTTGCTCATCATCAAGTCCCACGGCAGTGGAGAAACGCCGCGGCCAGTGCGTGCCGGCCGCAGTCTCGCGCAATCTGCTAGCGCTCTGCGGTCCATGATACGCCGCTGATGGCAGTATGGGGCCGCACTGCGACCTTTAGTCGCGTTGGGTTCGTGGTGTGAATCGTGTTATGGCGGGTGTCAATTGATCTAGGTCATCAGCCTGCCAGAAATGCACTGGCTGTACCGGCCTCTTCGCGGCTAAAGCCGCTCCCACAGAGATCGCACCAACTTCAAATCTGATGGAGAACCTGTGGGAGCGGGTTTACCCGCGAAAGGGTCAGACCTGCTTACTCAGCCTTGGCCTGCGCCTGGTCCCGTTGCGACAGGCTGTAAACATAAGCCGCCAGCAAATGCACCTTGTCGTTACCCTGCAGCTGTTCCTGCGCCGGCATCTGCCCTTGGCGACCATAGCGAATGGTCTGCTGCAGCTGGGCAAAGCTCGAACCGTAGATGAACGCTTGCGGGTGGGTCAGGTTCGGTGCACCCATGGCGGGCGTACCTTTGCCTTCCGGCCCGTGGCAGGCCACGCAGTTGGCGGCGAAGATCTTCTGGCCGTTCTCGGCGTCGGCCTTCGCACCCTCAGGCAGGGTGCGGCCGTCGAGCTTGCTGACCACGAATGCCGCCACGTCGGCCACGCCCTGATCACCGATCACTTCGGCCCAGGCCGGCATCACGCCGTGGCGGCCGCCCATGATGGTGGTCTTGATGGTTTCCGGCTCGCCGCCCCAGCGCCAGTCGTTGTCGGTCAGGTTGGGGAAGCCGAAGGCGCCCTTGGCGTCGGAGCCGTGGCATACCGAGCAGTTGGAGGCGAACAGCCGCGCGCCCATTTTCAGTGCCTGCGGGTCCTTGGCCACCTCTTCGATGGGCATGGCGGCGAACTTGGCGAAGATCGGCCCGAAGCGGGCATCGGCCTTGGCCATTTCCTTTTCCCACTCGTGCACGCCGGTCCAGCCCGGCTGGCCGTTGGAAAACTCGGTCTGCTTGTCGTTATCCAGGTACGAGTAGCCCGGCAGGATGCCTTTCCAGTTGCCCAGGCCCGGGTACAGCACCAGGTAGCCGAGGGCAAAGATGATGGTGCCGACGAACAGCCAGAACCACCATTTTGGCAGCGGGTTGTCGTATTCCTCGATGCCATCGAAGGCATGCCCGACGGTTTCGTCGGTGACCTCTTCACGCTGGCCCTTGCGGGTCGACAGCAGCAGCCAGGTCAACGAGAAGATGGTGCCCAGGGTCAGGACGGTAACGTACAGACTCCAGAAGGTTGTCATTGTTTTTTGCTCCCAGAAGCTTTTGCTTGCTCGACGTGCCGGGTGGCCTCGGGGTCATCCGCGAAGGGCAGTTGGGTCGCTTCGTCGAAGTCCTTTTTACGCCGTGGGTTGAACACCCACAGCGCCAGGCCCACGAAGGCCACCATCACCACGACGGTGCCCAGGCCGCGAATCATCCCGATATCCATCAGCGTCACCGTTTGCTCTTGATGATGGTGCCAAGACCCTGCAGGTACGCGACGATGGCGTCCATTTCGGTCTTGCCCTTGACCGCGTCAGCCGCGCCGGCAATGTCGGCATCGGTGTACGGGGTACCGAGTGTGCGCAGCACTTCCAGCTTCTTCGCGGTGTCCTTGCCATCGAGCTTGTTCTCGACCAGCCACGGGTAGGACGGCATCTTCGATTCCGGTACCACGTTGCGCGGGTTGTACAGGTGCGCACGGTGCCAGTCATCGGAGTAGCGGCCGCCAACGCGGGCCAGGTCCGGCCCGGTACGCTTGGAGCCCCACAGGAACGGGTGGTCCCACACGCTCTCACCGGCAACCGAGTAGTGGCCGTAGCGCTCGGTTTCGGCGCGGAACGGGCGGATCATCTGCGAATGGCAGCCTACGCAGCCCTCGCGGATGTAGATATCACGGCCTTCCACCTCCAACGCGGTGCGCGGCTTCATGCCTTCGACCGGCTTGTTGGTGACGTCCTGGAAAAACAGCGGGACGATCTGGGTCAGGCCACCGACGCTGACGGCGATGACCATGAAGAAGGCCAGCAGGCCTATGTTCTTCTCGACGGCTTCATGCTTCATCAGTGCGCTCCCACAACGACGATCTTGGCGGCTTCCTCAGCCTGTACCGGGTTGGCGGCACGTACGGTACGGAACACGTTATAGGCCATCAGCAGCATGCCGCTGGCGAAGAACGCACCGCCCAGGGCGCGGACGATATAGCCAGGGTGGCTGGCCTGCAGGGCTTCGACGAAGGAGTAGGTGAGCGTGCCGTCATCGTTGATGGCGCGCCACATCAGGCCTTGGGTAATGCCGTTGACCCACATCGAGGCGATGTACAGCACGGTGCCGATGGTGGCCAGCCAGAAGTGCGCGTTGATCAGGCCGATGCTGTGCATCTGCTCGCGGCCGTAGAGTTTCGGGATCATGTGGTACACGGCGCCGATCGAGATCATTGCCACCCAGCCGAGCGCGCCGGCGTGGACGTGGCCGATGGTCCAGTCGGTGTAGTGCGACAGGGAGTTCACGGTCTTGATGGCCATCATCGGGCCTTCGAAGGTGGACATGCCGTAGAACGCCAGCGAAACGACCAGGAAGCGCAGGATCGGGTCGGTGCGCAGTTTGTGCCAGGCGCCCGACAGGGTCATCATGCCGTTGATCATGCCGCCCCAGCTTGGCGCCAGCAGGATGATCGACATCACCATGCCCAGCGACTGCGCCCAGTCGGGCAGGGCGGTGTAGTGCAGGTGGTGCGGGCCTGCCCAGATGTACAGGGTGATCAGCGCCCAGAAGTGCACGATCGACAGGCGATACGAGTAGATCGGCCGCTCTGCCTGCTTGGGCACGAAGTAGTACATCATCCCCAAAAAGCCGGTGGTGAGGAAGAAGCCCACGGCGTTGTGGCCGTACCACCACTGGATCATCGCGTCGGTGGCGCCGGCATAGGCCGAGTACGACTTGAACAGGCTGACCGGCAGCGAGATGTGGTTGACGATGTGCAGCATCGCGGTGACCACGATGAAGGCGCCGTAGAACCAGTTGCCGACATAGATGTGCTTGGTCTTGCGCTTGACGATGGTGCCGAAGAACACCAGCCCGTAGGTCACCCAGACGATGGCCAGCAGGATCGCCAGCGGCCACTCGAGCTCGGCGTATTCCTTGGTGGTGGTGTAGCCCATCGGCAGGGTGATCAGCGCGCCGACGATCACCGCTTGCCAACCCCAGAAGGTGAAGGCGGCCATGCTGTCGGAGATCAGCCGGGTCTGGCAGGTGCGCTGCACCACGTAGTAGCTGGTGCCGAACAGCGCACAGCCCCCGAAGGCGAAGATCACCAGGTTGGTGTGCAGCGGGCGCAGGCGGCCGAAGCTGGTCCAGGGCAGGTCCAGGTTCAGTTGCGGCCATACCAGCTGCGAGGCGATGAAGACGCCGAGGCCCATGCCAAGGATCCCCCAGACCACCGTCATGATGGCGAACTGGCGGACGACCTTATAGTTATAAGCAGTCGGACTGATTGCTGTGCTCATTCTAAGGTTCCACGGTTTTAATGTTCTTGTTGGTCGAAAAATCGGCGCCAGTATTGATAACCAGCAAGGCTACTGCAACGCAACTTTGGTACGCCGACCCGTGTCCGGGCCCGTTCACTGATGTCCCGCAGTGATCGGGTCTGGACGATTGTACACAAATAAATATTTGTAATGTGTACCGTTTTTCACCTTTTTCTGATCGATCGGTCAAGCTTTTTTTGGGGCGGCGACAGGCCATGCGCCGCGTCTGCTTCAGTCCTTTCGGAGCGAAGCCCACTGAGGCAACAAGCTTAGTTGTGTTCGGAGGGGGTGCAAGGGAGGGGGGCGGGGCGGCGGGGGGGCGGTATGGTTTGAGGGGGGATGGTGGGGCGGGGGCGTAATGTTTGATGGTTATGGTGGGGCGGATATCGAGCGCCGCCCGCGCGGCGCATCGCGACGCAAGGCCGCTCCCACATTTGTTTCGGGCCAGTCCCTCCTGTGCCAGGGGCGCGCGACCGCCTTGTTTGTACGACGCGATATCGAGCCATGCGCCAAGGCGTTCGCGCGCAAACGCCACAGGAATAATTGGCCTGAAACAAATGTGGGAGCGGCCTTGCGTCGCGATGCGCCGCGCGGGCGGCGCTCGATCTTACAGGCGCCGAACCTCTCTCGGCGAACTCATTTGGCCGTCACCGTTTCAGGAGCGCTATCTTGCGACAGGCTGTACACATAAGCCGCCAGCAGGTGCACCTTGTCGTTGCCCTGGATATCGGCCTGCGCCGGCATCTGCCCTTGGCGACCATAACGAATGGTCTGCTGCAGCTGGGCAAAGCTCGAGCCGTAGATGAACGCCTGCGGGTGGGTCAGGTCGGGTGCGCCCATGGCAGGGGTACCCTTGCCTTCAGGGCCGTGGCAAGCCACGCAGTTGGCAGCGAAGATCTCTTTGCCCTTGACCACGTCGGCCTTGTTCCCTTCAGGCAGGCTGCGGCCGTCAAGGTTGGTCAGCACGAATGCGGCCACATCGGCCACGCCCTGATCACCGATCACCTCGGCCCAGGCTGGCATCACGCCATGACGGCCATTCATGATCGAAGCCTTGATGGTTTCTGCTTCGCCGCCCCAGCGCCAATCCTTGTCGGTGAGGTTGGGGAAGCCGAAGGCACCCTTGGCGTCCGAGCCGTGGCACACCGAGCAGTTGGAGGCAAACAGGCGGCCGCCCATTTTCAGCGCCTGCGGGTCCTTGGCCACTTCTTCCACGGGCATGGCGGCGTACTTGGCGAAGATCGGGCCGAACCTGGCGTCAGCCTTGTCCATCTCCTTTTGCCATTCGTTGACGCCGGTCCAGCCATTTTCATAGCCCGGCAGAATGCCTTTCCAGTTGCCCAGGCCCGGGTAGAGGATGAGGTAGCCGACCGAGAACACCAGGGTGCCGACGAACAGCCAGAACCACCACTTGGGCAGCGGGTTGTCGTATTCCTCGATGCCGTCGAAGCTGTGGCCCATGGTCTGGTCGGTGGTGTTCTTGCTCTCGCCTTTGCGGGTGGCCAGCAGCAGCCAGGTCAGGCCGATCAGGCTACCGATGGTCAGTACGCTGATGTACGTACTCCAGAAGGTGGTCATTGCCCGTTACTCCTTGCAGCAGTCGTGGCAGCAGGTTCCTGCCCGGCAGGGGGCAGGTGGTCGTCGACGAAGGGCAGCAGGCGCGCTTCGGCGAAATCACGGTCGCGGCGGCGGTTGAATACCCACAGGGAGAGGCCGATGAAGGCGATCATCACCACCAGGGTGCCCAGGCCGCGGATCATGCCGATGTCCATTTCCATCGCACTCACCTCTTGTTCTTGATCGCGGTGCCGAGCACCTGCAGGTAGGCGACCAGTGCATCCATCTCGGTCTTGCCCTTGACCGCGTCGCGGGCGCCGGCAATGTCGTCGTCGGAATACGGCACGCCCAAAGTGCGCAAGGTGCGCATCTTGACGTCGGTGTGGCTGTTGTCGACCTGCTGGGCGACCAGCCACGGGTACGACGGCATCTTCGACTCCGGCACCACGTTGCGCGGGTTGTACAGGTGCGCGCGGTGCCAGTCGTCCGAGTAACGGCCGCCAACACGGGCCAGGTCCGGCCCGGTGCGCTTGGAGCCCCACAGGAACGGGTGGTCCCACACGCTCTCGCCGGCCACCGAGTAGTGGCCGTAGCGCTCGGTTTCGGCGCGGAACGGTCGGATCATCTGCGAGTGGCAGCCCACGCAGCCTTCACGGATGTAGATATCGCGGCCTTCCAGTTGCAGCGCGGTGTAGGGTTTCATGCCTTCCACCGGCTTGTTGGTGACGTCCTGGAAGAACAGCGGGACGATCTGGGTCAGGCCGCCGATACTGACGGCGAACACCATCAGCAGGGCCATCAGGCCGACGTTTTTCTCGATGACTTCATGTTTCATCAGGCGTTTCTCCTCAAGCCAACTGGGCGTTCGCAGGGGCGACGTCAAGCGCTGGCGAACGCACGGTGCGCCAGGTGTTCCAGGCCATCAGGAACATGCCACTGAGGAAGATCGCGCCGCCGACGAAGCGCACGACAAAGCCTGGGTGGCTGGCCACCAAGGTTTCCACGAACGAGTAGGTGAGCGTGCCGTCGCTGTTGACTGCGCGCCACATCAGGCCCTGGGCAATGCCGTTGACCCACATCGAGGCGATGTACAGCACGGTGCCGATGGTGGCCAGCCAGAAGTGCGCGTTGATCAGGCCAAGGCTGTACATGCGTTCCTTGCCGAACACTTTCGGGATGGTGTGGTACAGCGCACCGATCGAGATCATTGCCACCCAGCCGAGGGCGCCGGCATGCACGTGGCCGATGGTCCAGTCGGTGTAGTGGGACAGGGCGTTGACCGTCTTGATGGCCATCATCGGCCCTTCGAAGGTGGACATGCCGTAGAACGCCAGCGATACCACCAAAAAGCGCAGGATCGGGTCGCTGCGCAGTTTGTGCCAGGCGCCCGACAGGGTCATCATGCCGTTGATCATGCCGCCCCAGCTCGGTGCCAGCAGGATCAGCGACATCACCATGCCCAGCGACTGCGCCCAGTCGGGCAGGGCGGTGTAGTGCAGGTGGTGGGGGCCTGCCCAGATGTACAGGGTGATCAGCGCCCAGAAGTGCACGATCGACAGGCGATAGGAATACACCGGGCGCTCGGCCTGCTTGGGCACGTAGTAGTACATCATCCCCAGGAAGCCCGCGGTCAGGAAGAAGCCTACCGCGTTGTGGCCGTACCACCACTGCACCATGGCATCGGTGGCGCCAGCGTACACCGAGTACGACTTGGTCAGGCTGACCGGCAGTTCCAGGTTGTTGACGATGTGCAGAAGCGCCACGGTGAGGATGAAGGCACCGAAGAACCAGTTACCCACGTAGATGTGCTTGGTGTTGCGCTTCATCAGCGTGCCGAAGAACACGATGGCGTAGCCCACCCAGACGATGGTGATCAGGATGTCGATCGGCCATTCCAGTTCGGCGTATTCCTTGGAGCTGGTGTAGCCCAGTGGCAGGCTGATGGCCGCCAGCAGGATCACCAGTTGCCAGCCCCAGAAGGTGAACGCGGCCAGGCGCGGTGCAAACAGGGTGGTCTGGCAGGTGCGTTGCACCGAATAATAGGAGGTGGCGAACAGCGCGCAGCCGCCGAAAGCGAAGATCACCGCATTGGTATGCAGGGGGCGCAGGCGGCCGAAGCTGGTCCAGGGGAGGTCGAAGTTGAGGGAAGGCCAGGCGAGCTGGGCGGCGATGAAGACGCCGAGCCCCATCCCGACGATTCCCCACACCACCGTCATGATGGCGAATTGGCGGACCACCTTGTAGTTATAGGCGGTACTGCTGGTTGTGTTCATGTATGGGTTCCCATCCACGGTTATTTGGCAGGCTTTACAGCGAGGCAAGCATGATTAATGGGCAAAGTGCCGGTATTGACGGGGATCAATGGGCGAAGGTCGGAAATGTCCCAGGCTTGCGCTGCGATCCTCCACAGGCTCAGGGCAAGGACGGCTACAAGGGCTGCCTGATCCTGGCCCACGGCGCAGGTGCGCCGATGGATAGCGGGTTCATGGACGAAATGGCGCAAAGGCTTGCGGCGCTTGGGGTAGCGGTGGTGCGCTTCGAGTTCCCGTACATGGCCGAGCGCAGGGTTACTGGCGGCAAACGGCCGCCGAACCCGCAGAAGGTGCTGCTGGAATGCTGGCGCGAGGTGTACCGGCAGGTGCGACCTTTGGTCGCGGGCAAGCTGGCCGTGGGTGGCAAGTCCATGGGCGGGCGCATGGCGAGCCTGTTGGCCGACGAACTGGGCGCGGATGCGCTGGTGTGCCTGGGCTATCCGTTCTATGCGGTGGGTAAACCTGATAAGCCACGGGTGGAGCACCTGGCCGGGCTGAAAACACCGACATTGATCGTGCAGGGCGAACGGGATGCGCTGGGTAACCGCGAGGCGGTGGCGGGGTATGCGTTGTCGCCGGCAATCGAAGTGAGTTGGCTAGTGGCGGGGGACCATGACCTGAAGCCGTTGAAGGCCTCGGGGTTCAGCCATGAGCAGCATATGCAGGCGGCGGCGGAACGCGTTGCTGATTTCCTGAAGGATTAGTGCTGGATTCTTCGCGGGCTTGCCCGCGAAGAGGCCGGCACAGGCTGACGCTTAGTCGCGGTACTCGCACAGGTAAGCGGTGTCCACCTTCACTTGCAGCTGGAACTTGCTGTTGGCGGCAACGTTGAACTTGTCGCCGGCATTGAAGGTTTCCCAGTTGTCGCTGCCTGGCAGCTTCACGGTCAGCGCGCCCGATACCACGTGCATGATTTCGCGCTTGGCAGTGCCGAACTCGTATTCGCCCGGGGCCATGACGCCGACAGTGGCTGGGCCTTCTTCGCCCGCGAATGCGATCGACTTGACGGTGCCGTTGAAGTACTCGTTGACCTGGAACATGGGCGACTCCTGAAAAGGGGGGAGGAAAAAGGGCTGGCCAGTATGCCCAAGCCCACAGGCCTCGTCATCTGCTTTCAGGGGCTGCTGGCGGGCAGCGTCAACGGCAATAGCCGCGCGGTGTTGCGCGCATCTTCAAGGGCCCGGTGCTGCTGCCCGCAAAAGTGCATGCCGGCCAGGTGCAGGGCACCGTTCAAGCCGGTGGGGCGCTGCAGGTGGCGGGCCTTGGCAAAGCGTTGCTTGAGGTTGATGTGCGGCAAGGTCCTTAGCAGGCTGTCGAGCCCGTGAAGCTGCCATTCCTGGTGCAGTTGCTGGCGGTCGTAGTCGCCCCAGCTGACCCAGGCCTGAAGCTGCTCACGGTGCGGCCCGAGCCAGCGCTCGAAGCTTGCCCACACCTCGCGAAACGGCGCAGCGCTGTCTACATCGGCCTGGCTTATGTGCGTCAGTTCGCGGCAAAAAGGGGTCAGCTGTGGCCGCCGCCGTGGCCGCGCGAAACACTGAAAGTGGTCGACCTCGCGGCCTTCGCGGGTAACCAGGCTGGCGCCGATTTCAATGACTTCCATTTCTGTTACCGGCCACCCACCCTCGTCGGTGGTGGCTTCCAGGTCGATCACCAACCAATGGCCCATACCAGGCTCCCTTGCAGATCCTGCTAGAGCGTAGCCAAACTCCGCGCATACGGCACCCCCTGGCATATTGCCGCCTGCTTTGTCACAAAGAGCGCGCACCAGCAGTTGTGCCGCTTCCGGAAAACGCCTAGCTTAAGCGGACCCAGGCATGAACCGTGATGAGCGTCCGTCTTGACTCCAGCACCCGGCCTCAAGGCCTTGTCCACCCTGATGTTGCTGGCCGTGTATTGGCTGGCGGTGCCAGCATGGGCTGCCGACGCCGTCGAAGTGAAGATTGGCGCGGCGCATTTCCCGCCTTACACGGTGCGCCCTGAACAGGGGGCCGACACCGGCCTGCTGCCGCAATTGGTCGACGCGCTCAACCGCTTGCAGCAGGGTTATCACTTCGTCCTGGTGCCCACTTCCATCCAGCGGCGTTTTGGTGACTTCCAGCAGGGACGCACCGACATGGCGATTTTCGAGAACCCGCAATGGGGCTGGGAGCAGATTGCCCACCAGACCGTGGACATGGGCCTGGAGGATGCCGAAGTGTTCGTTGCCCGCCAGGCCAATGGCAGCGACCCGCATTACTTCGATGACCTGCGTGGCAAACGTTTGGCGTTGTTCAATGGCTATCACTATGCGTTCGCCCGCTTCAATTCCGACCCGGACTACCTGCGCACAACCTATGACGCGACCCTGACCTACTCCCACGACAGCAACCTGCTGATGGTGCAGGCCGGCCGCGCCGATATCGCCCTGGTCACGCGCTCCTACCTCAGTGATTTCCTGGAGCGCAACCCGGCCAGCAAGGCGCAGCTGGTGCCGTCGCAACGCATCGACCAGGTCTATCACCACTACGCCTTGCTGCGCCCGGGTGCCCCTATCGGCGAGCAGTCGTTTGCCGGCCTGCTGCGTGACCTGCGTGACAGCGGAGAACTGGCACGGATATTCGAGCCCTACCGCATCACCGTCTCGGTCCCCCAAGACTAAATTCACGCACTGCGGCAACGTTCTCAACAGTGAGCCATTTCTTCATTTTCGTGAGTCCAGCCCATGCCGTTCGATGCCGCTTCGCAGCCCCAGTCACCGCCACGCTGGCGCAGCCTCAGTGCCGAGGAGGGTGACAGCTGGCTAAGCCTCACCCTCGAAGGCCGCTCACTGATCCAGGTGCGCCTGGAGGCGGGCGATACCTTGCACGTCCACCTCGAGCGCGTCTGCCATGAGCGCCCCTATGAAGCGTTGTGGGCTGCCTGCTACTGGCTGCTGTCCCGCGATACGGCCCGCCAGCGCCTGGTCTGGCACTTGCCCGAGGTACAGCCCCAGGCATTGGCCAGTGGCTTGCTGCTGGAGGCTAAGCAAGCTGGCCAGTACCTGTGCGAGCGGGCGCTGTTCTGGCAGCTGCCACAGCCATGGCTGGGTGATGCGCTGGCCTCGGTGTACCCGCAGCAGATGCAGATCAGTAACGGCAAGCGTCACCCGCGCCGCGCGCCCAAGCCCCGTGGTGAGGTGTACCGGCGCTTCGATGCGCGCCTGGGTAGCTGGGTGTCGCTGCGCACGCTGGAGATCGAGCACGACCTGGAGCGTTTCAACCGCTGGCAGAACAACCCGCGGGTGGATGCGTTCTGGCAGGAGGGCGGTACGCTGGCGCAGCACCGCGAGTACCTGGGCAAGCTGGAGGCCGACCCGCATACCCTGACGTTGATCGGCTGCTTTGATGATGAGCCGTTTGCCTACTTCGAGGCGTACTGGGCCAAGGAAGATCGCATTGCGCCGTTCTACCCGGCCGATGACTACGACCGCGGCATCCACATGCTGGTAGGGGAGGAGAGCCATCGCGGGCCGCACAAGGTGGCCAGCTGGCTATCGGCGCTGGTGCACTACCTGTTCCTGGATGACCCGCGTACCCAGCGGGTGGTGGCTGAGCCACGTGCCGACAACGGCAAGATGATCGGCTACATGCACGACCAGTGCTTCCATTGCGACAAGGAGTTCGACTTCCCGCACAAGCGTGCGGCGCTGATGATTCTGGGGCGGGAGCGGTTTTTCGATCGCTGCAAGTTGGCTTGAGTCCCAAGGGGCCGCTTTGCGGCCCATCGCCGGCAAGCCGGCTCCCACAAGGGATAGCGCATGGCCTGAGGTTGATGCGGTCGAGGTGGGAGCTGGCTTGCCGGCGATGGGCTGCGCAGCAGCCCTATAGGCGCGAACCTGAAGCCTCAGGCCTGCCGATTGGCGGTCTTGCGGCAATGCACCAGCGCATCGCGGATCATGAAGTTGACCAGTGTCGGCGACACCCCCAGCTCCTTGGCAATGTCCTTCTGCGGTACGCCATGCAGGCGGTACATCTCGAACGCATAGCGGGTACGCTGCGGCAGTTCGTTCAGCGCCTCGGCAATGTCGTCCAGCGCGGCAAGGTTGATGTGGGTCGCTTCGGGCGAGGCATTCTGGAGGACCACGTTCAGGCCTTCCTCCTCGCTGCCGGAGTACTTCAGCTCCATCGCCTGCTTGCGGTAGTGGTCAATCGCCAGGTTGCGCACAATCTGGAACAGGTAGCTGAGTTGCGCCTTGAACGACGAGGTGATCTGCGGAGCGGCGCTTAGCCGGAAGAAGGCATCCTGCACCACATCTTCGGCGCGCGAACGGCAACCGGTGATGCGGGCAGCGATCTTGACCAGGATGCTGCGATTGTCGACGAAGGCCTGCAGTAATGGTGAATCGCACTTACTTGTGGATAGTTGTTCCGCCATGGAAATCACCTTGTCACAGAGGGGAAAGGAGGCCTCCAAGGTGGGAAGCTTCCTACGACGTGCGACAAACTATTCAGAATGATAATGATTGTCAAATACGAAACGTAATTAGTATCTGTATCTTTCAGTTCTAAGGCCGCAGTGTGAAACGGTTCACCCTTGGCCCTGTCTGCTGCCGCACAATCCCCGCTAATTTCTGCCCCCGCCCATCCGTTCCCCTGTGTACATCCTCGGTCGCCACTCGCTGTCCGCCACGTTCGCGGAGCAGCCGGCACGCCCTACAGACACTGGCAGGAACACCCCATGACGGACGCCTTCGAACTCCCGCACTCGCTGGTCCAGGCCCTGGCGCAACGCGCTGCGCAAACACCGGACAAGATTGCCCTGCGCTTTCTGGCCGATGCCCCCGGCGAGCAGGCTGTGCTCAGCTACCGGGACCTCGACCAGCGTGCGCGCACCATCGCCGCTGCCTTGCAGGCGCGTGCCGGCTTCGGCGACCGTGCCGTGCTGTTGTTCCCCAGTGGTCCGGACTACGTGGCGGCGTTCTTCGGTTGCCTGTATGCCGGGGTGATCGCGGTGCCGGCTTACCCGCCGGAGTCTGCGCGTCAGCACCACCAGGAGCGTTTGCTGTCGATCATCGACGATGCCGAGCCGCGCCTGCTGCTGACGGTCGCGGCGTTGCACGGCAGCCTGCAAGGCCTGGAAGCGCTGGCGGCGGAAAATGGCCCAGAACTGCTGGCGGTGGACGGCCTGGACCCGGCGCTGGCCGCAGACTGGCGCGAGCCCCCGCTGCAAGGTGCTGACATCGCCTTCCTGCAGTACACCTCTGGCTCCACTGCGCTGCCCAAGGGCGTGCAGGTCAGCCACGGCAACCTGGTGGCCAACGAGCAGTTGATCCGCCAGGGCTTCGGCATCGACCTCAACCCCGACGACGTGATCGTCAGCTGGTTGCCGCTGTACCACGACATGGGCCTGATTGGCGGCCTGCTGCAGCCGATCTTCAGCGGCGTGCCGTGCGTGCTGATGTCGCCGGGTTACTTCCTGGCACGGCCGCAGCGCTGGTTGCAGGCTATCAGCGAGTATGGCGGCACCATCAGCGGAGGCCCCGACTTTGCCTACCGCCTGTGCAGCGAGCGGGTCAGCGAGGCCTCGTTGGCCGGGCTCGACCTGAGCCGCTGGCGCGTGGCCTATTCCGGCTCCGAGCCGATCCGCCAGGACAGCCTGGCGACGTTCGCCGACAAGTTCCGGGCCTGCGGCTTCGACCCGCAGAGCTACTTCGCCAGCTACGGCCTGGCCGAAGCCACCCTGTTCGTCAGCGGCAGCCGCCGTGGCCAGGGCATCGCCGCGCTGGAACTGGACGCCGAAGCCTTCGCCGCCAACCGCGCCGAGCCGGGCAAAGGCAGTGTGCTGATGAGCTGCGGCTACCCGCAGCCCGGTCACGCGGTACGGGTCGTCGAGCCGCAGCACCTGCAGGTGCTGGGCGATAACCAGGTCGGCGAAATCTGGGCCGGTGGCCCGAGCATCGCCCTGGGTTACTGGCGCAACCCCGAAGCCAGTGCCCGCACCTTCGTTGAAATGGACGGCCAGACCTGGCTGCGCACCGGCGACCTTGGCTTCATGCGCGAGGGTGAGGTGTTCGTCACCGGGCGCCTGAAAGACATGCTGATCGTGCGCGGCCAGAACCTGTACCCGCAGGACCTGGAAAAAACCCTCGAACGCGAGGTCGAGGTGCTGCGCAAAGGCCGGGTGGCAGTGTTTGCCGTCGAGCAGCAGGGCGAGGAGGGCATCGGGGTGGCGGTGGAGATCAGCCGCAACGTGCAAAAGGCAATCAAGCCCCAGGACCTGATCAAAACCCTGCGCCAGGTGATCGCCGACGCCTGCCGCCAGGCCCCGGCTGTGGTCCTGTTGCTGAACCCGGGCGCGCTGCCCAAGACCTCCAGTGGCAAGCTGCAGCGCTCGGCCTGCCGCCTGCGCATGGACGATGGCAGCCTGGACTGCTACGCCCGCTTCCCTGATGTGAGCGAAGCCGCTGCAAGCGCGGCTGCTGGCGATGAACTGCAAACACGCATCGCCGCCGTGTGGCGCGACATCCTCAAGCTGGAGGCGGTTGCAGCAGATGACCACTTCCTGCTGCTGGGCGGCAACTCCATCGCCGCCACCCAGGCCACCGCCCGGCTGGCCGATGAGCTGGGCATCAACCTGAGCCTGCGCACCCTGTTCGAAGCGCCGGTGCTGGCCGATTACAGTAATGCAGTGGCGTCGATCATCGCTGAAGGCGCTGCCGGCACTTCCACCATCACAACGCTGGAGCGCGCCCAGGCCTTGCCCCAGTCGCTGGCGCAGAACCGCTTGTGGCTGCTGTGGCAGTTGGCGCCACAATCGGCGGCCTACAACATCCCGGCCGGCCTGCAGCTGCGCGGCGAGCTGGACGAAAGCGCCCTGGAAGCCGCCTTCCAGGCGCTGGTGGCGCGCCACGAATCCCTGCGCACCGTATTCAGCGAAGAAAACGGCCAGGCCCTGCAACGCATCTTGCCGCAACAGCCGTTCAGCCTGCACCGCCTGAACCTCGAAGGCCAAACCCCCGAGCAGGTCAGCGCCGAGCGTGAAGCCGAAGCCCGTCAGCCGTTCGACCTGACCCAGGGCCCGTTGCTGCGCGTGACCCTGGCACGCCTGGACGACGAAGACCATCAGCTATGGGTGACCCTGCACCACATCGTCGCTGACGGCTGGTCGCTGAACATCCTGCTGGATGAATTCGCCAAGCTTTACGCGGCCCGCTGCCAGGGGCTGGAGGCCAGTCTGGCGGCGCTGACCCTGGGTTACGCCGACTACGGCACCTGGCAGCGACAATGGCTGGCCGCCGGTGAAGCCGAGCGCCAACTGCAGTACTGGAAGGCACAGCTGGGCGATGAACTGCCGGTGCTCGACCTGTGCACCGACCACCCCCGCGCCAGCCAGCGCGAGTACAGTGCTGCGCGGTTCAACCTCAAGGTGCCGGCCAAGCTTGCCGAAGCCCTCAAGGGCCTGGCCCGTGAACAGCAGGCCAGCCTGTTCATGGTCCTGCTGGCCGGCTGGCAGGCACTGTTGCACCGCTACAGCGGCCAGATCGACATCCGTGTCGGTGTACCCAACGCCAACCGCCCGCGCCTGGAAGCCCAAGGTATGGTCGGCTTCTTCATCAATACCCAGGTACTACGCGCGCAGCTCGATGGCCGCCTGCCATTCGCGCAGTTGCTGGCGCAGGTGCGCCAGGCCACCCTTGAGGCGCAGGCCAACCAGGACCTGCCGTTCGAACAGCTGGTCGAAGCCCTGCCTGACGCCCGTGAGCAAGGCTTGTTCCAGGTCATGTTCAACCACCAGCAACGCGACCTGTCGGCCCTGCGCCGGCTGCCGGGGCTGTTGGCCGAGGAGCTGCCGTGGCACAGCCGCGAAGCCAAGTTCGACCTGCAGTTGCACAGTGAAGAAGACCATCAGGGCCGCCTGAGCCTGGCCTTCGACTACGCTGCGGAGCTGTTCGAAGCCAGCACCGTCAAACGGCTGGCCCATCACCTGCTGGCGCTGCTGCAACAGGTGTGCGCCGCGCCGCAGCGGGCGCTGGGCGAAGTGCAATTGCTCGACGAGCCCGGCCGCGCGCAACTGCTGAGCTGGGGCCGCGCACCGGCTGCCGCGCCGCCATGCCTGCTGGTCGAACAGCTCAACGAACAGGCCCGCCGGACCCCGCAACGCACCGCACTGGCCTGGGACGGCGGCAGCCTCGACTACGCCGAACTGCACCAGCAGGCCAACCGCCTGGCGCACTACCTGCGCGACAAAGGCGTCGGCCCCGACACCTGCGTAGCCATTGCCATCGAGCGTTCGCCACAGTTGCTGGTTGGCCTGCTGGCCATCCTCAAGGCCGGCGGCGCCTACGTGCCACTGGACGTCGACTACCCGGCCGAACGCCTGGCCTACATGCTGGCCGACTGCAACGCCGGCCTGCTGCTGAGCCACAGCAGCCTGCTGGGCAAGCTGCCGCAAGTCGACGGGGTCAGCGCCATTGCCCTCGACCAGTTGCACCTGGACAGCTGGCCTAGCCATGCCCCCGGCCTGCACCTGCACGGCGACAACCTGGCCTACGTGATCTACACCTCCGGCTCCACTGGCCAGCCCAAGGGCGTGGGCAATACCCATGCGGCGCTGGCCGAGCGCTTGCAGTGGATGCAGGCGACCTATGCGCTGGATGACAGCGATGTGCTGATGCAGAAGGCGCCTATCAGCTTCGATGTGTCGGTGTGGGAGTGCTTCTGGCCACTGGTAACCGGCTGCAAACTGGTACTCGCCGGCCCCGGTGAGCACCGTGACCCGCAACGCATTGCCGCGCTGGTGCAAGCCCATGGCGTGACCACGCTGCACTTCGTGCCGCCACTGTTGCAGGTGTTTGTCCAGGAACCGCAGGCGGGCGCCTGCAGCAGCCTGCGCCGGGTGTTCTCCGGTGGTGAAGCATTGCCTGCGGCGCTGCGTGACCGCGTGCTGCAAGTGCTGCCGCAGGTGCAGTTGCACAACCGCTATGGCCCGACCGAAACCGCCATCAACGTCACCCACTGGCACTGCCAGGCGGCGGACGGCGAGCGCTCGCCCATCGGCCGCCCGTTGGGCAATGTGCTGTGCCGTGTGCTGGACGATGAGCTTGAACTGGCCGCGCCAGGCGTCCCAGGCGAGCTGTACCTCGGTGGCGCGGGCCTGGCCCGTGGCTATCTGGGCCGCCCCGGCCTCACTGCCGAGCGCTTCGTGCCCCAGGCTGACGGCCATGGCGAGCGCCTGTACCGCAGCGGCGACCGCGCCCGCTGGCAGGTGCAGCTTGAGGCACTGGAATACCTCGGTCGCCTCGACCAGCAGGTAAAGGTGCGGGGTTTCCGCGTCGAGCCAGAAGAAGTGCAGGCCTGCCTGCTGGCACAGCCGGGTGTGGAACAGGCGCTGGTGCTGATCCACAAGGACGCCGTTGGTGCACAACTGGTGGGTTATTACAGTGGCAGTGCGCAGCCAGCCGAAGTACTGGCCGTGCTGGCTGAGCAACTGCCCGCGTACATGGTGCCGGCCCAGCTCATCCCGTTGGCACAGCTGCCGCTGGGCCCCAGCGGCAAGGTCGACCGCAAGGCACTGCCGGCCCCGGTGTGGCAGCAACGCGAACATGTCGAGCCACACACCGAGTTGCAGCAACAGGTCGCCGCCATCTGGCGCGAGGTGCTGAACCTGCCGCGCGTCGGCCTGCAGGACGACTTCTTCGCCTTGGGCGGGCACTCGCTGCTGGCCACCCAGATCGTCTCGCGCAGCCGCCAGGCCTGCGATGTGGAGCTGCCGCTCAAGGCGCTGTTCGAAGCCAGCGAACTGGGCGCTTTCTGTGCCGAGATCGCACGTGTCCGCGCGGCCGGCGAGCGCAACCTGCAAGGCGCAATCGCCCGCGTTGACCGCCGTCAGGCGGTGCCGCTGTCGTATTCGCAGCAGCGTATGTGGTTCCTCTGGCAAATGGAGCCGGACAGCCCGGCGTACAACGTCGGCGGCATGGCACGCCTGCGCGGCACCCTGCATGTGGACGCTTTCGAGCGTGCGCTGCAGGCGCTGATCGTGCGCCATGAAACCTTGCGCACCACCTTCCCCAGCGTCGACGGGGTGCCGTATCAGTGCGTGGCCGAAGACAGTGGCCTGCACCTCGACTGGCAGGACTTCAGCGCCTGGCCCATCGATGTCCGCCAGCAGCGCCTGCAACAACTGGCCGACGACCAGGCGCACCAGCCGTTCGACCTGGAGCGCGGCCCGCTGCTGCGCGCCTGCCTGGTCAAGGCTGACGAGCGCGAGCATTTCTTCGTGCTCACCCTGCACCATATCGTTACCGAAGGCTGGGCCATGGACATTTTCGCCCGCGAGCTGGGCGAACTGTACGAAGCCTTTGTCGATGACCGCGAGTCGCCGCTGGCGCCGCTGCCGGTGCAATACCTGGACTACAGCGTGTGGCAACGGCAATGGCTGGAAAGCGGCGAGGGCGCGCGTCAACTGGCCTATTGGAAGGGCCGCCTGGGCGACGAGCACCCGGTGCTGGCGTTGCCTGCCGACCGCCCGCGCCCGGCAGTACAGAGCCACCGTGGCGAGCTGTACCGCTTTGAACTCGACCCGGCGCTGGTCGCCCGCGTGCATGCCTTCAACAGCCAGCGCGGCCTGACCTTGTTCATGACCATGACCGCCACCCTGGCCGCCTTGCTGCACCGCTACAGCGGCCAGCGTGACCTGCGCATTGGCGCGCCGGTGGCCAACCGCATCCGCCCGGAAAGCGAAGGCCTGATTGGTGCCTTCCTCAATACCCAGGTGCTGCGCTGCGAGCTGGATGGCCAGATGACCGCCAACGCGTTGCTGGAGCAGATGCGCCAGGCCGCCATCGAAGGCCAGTCGCACCAGGACCTGCCGTTCGACCAGTTGGTGGAGGCGCTGCAACCGCCGCGCAGCAGCGCTTACAACCCGCTGTTCCAGGTGATGTGCAACGTGCAGCGCTGGGCCTTCCAGCAAAGCCGCACACTGGCCGGCATGCAGGTGGATTACCTGGTCAACGACGCCAGCGCCACCAAGTTCGACCTGTACCTGGAGGTCACCGACCTCGACGGCCACCTGGGTTGCTGCCTGACCTACAGCCGCGACCTGTTTGACGAACCCCGCATAGCGCGCATGGCCGAGCACTGGCAGCAGCTGCTGGTCGGCTTGCTGGATAACCCGCAGCAGCGCCTGTGCGAGCTGCCGATGCTGAGCAGCGCCGAGCAGCAGGTGCTGGCGGACCAGTTGCAGGGCGAGCAGCACTTCGACCTCGACCAGACCCTGCACGGGCTGTTCGCGGCCCAGGCGGTGCGCACGCCTCAGGCTGGCGCGCTGACCTTCGCTGGCCAGCACATGACTTACGCCGAATTCGATCAGCGGGCCAACCGCCTTGCCCGCGCCCTGCGCGAGCGTGGCGTCGGCCCGCAGGTGCGCGTGGGCCTGGCACTGGAGCGCTCGCTGGAAATGGTCGTCGGCCTGCTGGCCATCCTCAAGGCCGGCGGCGCCTACGTGCCGCTCGACCCCGAGTACCCGCTCGACCGCTTGCGCTACATGATCGAAGACAGCCGCATCGGCTTGCTGATCAGCCAGCGTGCGCTGCTGCAAACCTTGGGCGAGCTGCCTGAGGGCGTGGCACGCTGGAGCCTGGAAGACGATGCCGCCAGCCTGTCGGCCTACAGCGATGCGCCGCTGGACAACCTCAACCTGCCGCAGCATCAGGCGTACCTGATCTACACCTCCGGCTCCACCGGCAAGCCCAAGGGCGTGGTGGTCAGCCATGGTGAGTTCGCCATGCATTGCCAGGCGGTGATCGCCGAGTTCGGCATGCGCAGCGATGATTGCGAGCTGCATTTCTATTCGATCAACTTCGATGCTGCCAGCGAGCGCCTGTGGGTGCCGTTGCTGTGCGGTGCCCGCGTGGTGCTGCGCGCCCAGGGGCAGTGGGGCGCCGAGGACATCTGCCAGCTGGTGCGTGAACAACAGGTGAGCATTTTGGGCTTTACCCCCAGCTACGGCAGCCAGTTGGCGCAGTACCTGGGCGGGCAGGGCGAGCAAATGCCGGTACGCCTGGTGATTACCGGGGGTGAAGCGTTGACCGGCGAGCACCTGCAGCGTATTCGCCAGGCCTTTGCGCCGCAGCAGTTCTTCAACGCCTACGGCCCGACCGAAACCGTGGTCATGCCGCTGGCCTGCCTGGCGCCAGAGGTGTTGCCTGCGGACCTTGGCAGTGTGCCGATCGGCCGCGTCATCGGTAGCCGCTCGGCCTACATCCTCGACGAAGACCTGGCCCTGTTACCGCAAGGTGGCATTGGTGAGCTGTATGTCGGCGGCGCCGGCCTGGCTCAGGGTTATCACGACCGGCCGGGCCTGAGCGCCGAGCGCTTCGTCGCTGACCCGTTCAGCACCGAGGGGGGCCGCTTGTATCGCACGGGCGACCTGGTGCGCCTGGGCACTGACGGCCTGGTCGAGTACGTCGGCCGTGCCGACCAGCAGGTGAAAATTCGCGGTTTCCGCATCGAACTGGGCGAGATCGAGAGCCGCTTGCAGGCCCATGCCGATGTCGACGAGGCCGTGGTGCTGGCCTTGGATCTACCGGGCGGCAAGCAACTGGTGGGCTACCTGGTGTGCAAGCAGGCCATGGCTGGCAGCGAGGCTCAAAGCCAGCTGCGTGAAGCGGTGAAAGCCGATGCCCGCCAGCACCTGCCGGACTACATGGTGCCTGCGCACCTGGTGCTGCTCGACAGCCTGCCGCTGATGGGTAACGGCAAGCTCGACCGGCGTGCGCTGCCACTGCCGGACCTGGAACAGGCGCGTCAACAGTACCTGGCCCCCGGCAACGAGGTGGAAGCGCAACTGGCGCAGATCTGGCGCGACGTGCTCAACGTTGCCCGGGTTGGTGTACAGGACAATTTCTTCGAACTGGGCGGCGACTCGATCCTGTCGATCCAGGTAGTCAGCCGGGCCCGTCAGGCCGGCTTGCAATTCACCCCGCGCGACCTGTTCCAGCACCAGACCATCCAGACCCTGGCGGCCGTGGTTCAGTACAGCGAAGCCGCGAGCAGCATCGAGCAGGGCTTGCGCCAAGGCCAGACCGGCCTGACGCCGATCCAGCACTGGTTCTTCGACAGTGAAGTGCCGCAGCCGCAGCACTGGAACCAGGCGGTGTTGCTGGAGGCGCGCCAACCGCTGGATGAGGCGGCACTGGAGCAGGCCTTGGCGGTGCTGGTGCAGCACCACGACAGCCTGCGCCTGCGCTTCAGCGAGGCCGATGGCCGCTGGCAGGCCGAATACGCCCAGCCGGACGCCAGGCAGTTGCTGTGGACCGCCACCGTGGCCGATTTCGCCGATTGCCAGGCGCTGTACACCGACCTGCAGCGCAGCCTCGACCTGCAACAGGGCCCGCTGCTGCGTGCCTTGCTGGTGAGTGACGGGCAGGGCAGCCAGCGCCTGTTGCTGGCGATTCATCACCTGGTGGTCGATGGCGTGTCCTGGCGGGTGCTGCTCGAAGACCTGCAGGCGCTTTACCATGGCCAGCCGCTGCCGGCCAAGACCCATGCCATGGGCGACTGGGCTGCGCGACTGGCCAGCTACGCCGGCAGCGATTCGCTGCGCGACGAACTGAGCTGGTGGCAAGGCCAGCTGGGCGGCGTGCGCCGTGAACTGCCGTGCGATCACCCGCAGGGCGGCAACCTGCACCGCCACGCCCACACCCTGGCCATCGGCCTGGACGTGGAGCAGACCCGGCAACTGCTGCAACAGGCCCCGGCGGCCTATCACACCCAGGTCAACGACCTGCTGCTGACTGCACTGGCGCGGGCGCTGTGCCGCTGGAGTGGCGATGAGCAAGTGCTTGTTCAGCTTGAAGGCCACGGCCGTGACGGGCTGTTCGAAGACATGGACCTGACCCGCAGCGTCGGCTGGTTCACCAACGCCTATCCGCTGAGCCTGCGCCCGCTACCGGGCGAGGACGACGCGGCGCGGGCCGGTTCCATCAAACGCATCAAGGAACAACTGCGCGAGGTGCCGCACAAGGGCCAGGGCTACGGCGTACTGCGCTACCTGGCCGACACGGCCGGGCGTGAGCAGATGGCGGCCTTGCCGCAGGCGCGTATCACCTTCAACTACCTGGGCCAGTTCGACCAGCAATTTGACAGTGCGGCGCTGTTCCAGCCACTGGAGGCACCGGCCGGTCTGGCGCATGACCTCGACGCACCGCTGCCAAACTGGTTGAGCGTCGATGGCCAGGTGTACGGCGGCGCCTTGCAACTGCGCTGGACCTTCAGCGCCGAGCGCTATGACCCGCAGACCATCGCCCGCCTGGCCGAGGCCTATCGCCAGGAGTTGCTGGCGCTGGTCGCGCATTGCCTGGCCGATGGCAACGGCAGCTTCACCCCGTCGGACTTCCCGCTGGCGCACCTGACCCAGGAGCAGATCGACGCATTGCCGATACCGGCTGCGCAGATCGAGGACGTTTACCCGCTGACGCCAATGCAAGAAGGCATGCTGCTGCACACCCTGCTGGAGCCGGGCACCGGCCTCTACTACATGCAGGACCGCTACCGCATCAACAGCGCCCTGGACCCTGAACGTTTCGCCCAGGCCTGGCAGGCGGTGGTGGCGCGCCACGAAGCGTTGCGCGCCTCGTTCAGCTGGAACAGCGGCGAGGCGATGCTGCAGATCATCCACAAACCGGGCAACCTCGCGGTGGACTACCAGGACTGGCGCGGCCTTGCTGACGACGCCCAGGAGCAGCGCCTGCAAGCCCTGCACAAGCAGGAGCGCGAGGCCGGGTTTGCCCTGCTCAGCGAAGCACCGTTCCACCTGCGGCTGGTACGCGTGGCCGACGAGCGCTACTGGTTCATGATGAGCAACCACCACATCCTGATCGATGCCTGGTGCCGCTCGCTGCTGATGAACGACTTCTTCGAGGTCTACCAGGCCCTCGGCGAGGGTCGCCAGGCCCAGTTGCCGGTGCCGCCGCGTTACCGCGATTACATCGGCTGGTTGCAGCGCCAGGGCCTGGACGACGCACGCGCCTGGTGGCAGGCCAACTTGGCCGGCTTCGAGCGCGCCACGGCCATCCCCAGCGACCGCCCACTGCGCCATGACCACGCCGGTAGCGGCATGGTTGTCGGCGATTGCTACACACGCCTGGAGGTGAGTGACGGCGTGCGCCTGCGCGAACTGGCCCAGGCCCACCAGCTTACCGTCAACACCTTCGCCCAGGCGGCCTGGGCCCTGGTGCTGGCACGCTACAGCGGCGAGCGCGACGTAGCCTTTGGCGTGACCGTGGCCGGGCGCCCGGTGAGCATGCCGCAGATGCAGCGCACCGTTGGCCTGTTCATCAACAGCGTTGCCCTGCGTGTGCAGTTGCCCGTATCGGGTGAGCGTTGCAGTGTGCGCCAGTGGTTGCAGGGCCTGCTGCAAAGCAACATGGAGCTCCGCGAGTACGAGTACCTGCCGCTGGTGGCGATCCAGGAGTGCAGCGAGTTGCCCAAGGGCCAGCCGCTGTTCGACAGCCTGTTCGTGTTCGAGAACGCGCCGGTGGAAACCGCCGTGCTCGACCACGCCCAGCACCTGAACGCCAGCTCCGACTCGGGCCGTACCCACACCAACTTCCCGTTGACGGCGGTGTGCTACCCGGGTGATGACCTGGGCCTGCACCTGTCGTTTGACCAGCGTTACTTTGATTACCCGACCATCGAGCGCCTGCTGGCCGAGTTCAAGCGCCTGCTGCTGGCGCTGGTGCAGGGCTTCGATGGGCAGGTGAGCGCGCTGCCTCTGATGGGGGCAGACGAACAGCGTTTCCTGCTGGAAGACTGCAACCGCACCGAGCGGGCTTATCCGCTGGAGCAGAGCTACATCGCGCAGTTCGAAGCGCAGGTGGCTGCGCACCCGGAACGTACCGTGGCCCGCTGTCTGGAGGCCTCCTACGACTACGCCGGGCTGAACCTGGCGGCCAACCGCCTGGGCCACGCCTTGATCTCGGCCGGCGTAAAGGTGGACCAGCCGGTGGCGCTGCTGGCCGAGCGTGGGCTGCCGCTGCTGGGCATGATCGTCGGCAGCTTCAAGGCGGGCGCCGGTTACCTGCCGCTCGACCCGGGGCTGCCGGCTGCGCGCCTGCAAAGCATCATCCAGCTCAGCCGTACCCCGGTGCTGGTGTGCAGCGCGGCCTGTGCCGAGCAAGGCCGGCAGTTGCTGGGTGAGCTGGACGTTGCGGTACGGCCACAGCTGCTGGTGTGGGAAGACACCCAGGCCAGCCAGGTTGCCAGCCACAACCCAGGCATCCACAGTGGCCCGGACAACCTTGCCTATGTGATCTACACCTCAGGCTCGACCGGCCTGCCAAAAGGGGTGATGGTCGAGCAGCGCGGCATGCTCAACAACCAGTTGAGCAAGGTGCCGTACCTGGCGTTGAGCAATCAGGACGTCATTGCCCAGACGGCTTCGCAGAGCTTCGACATTTCGGTGTGGCAGTTCCTTGCCGCGCCGCTGTTCGGCGCCAAGGTGGAGATCGTGCCGAATGCCATCGCCCATGATCCGCAGGGCCTGCTTGCGCATGTGCAAGCCACCGGCATCACCGTGCTGGAAAGCGTGCCGTCGCTGATCCAGGGCATGCTGGCCAACGACCACCAGGCCCTCGACGGCCTGCGCTGGATGCTGCCGACCGGCGAGGCCATGCCACCGGAGCTGGCCGCGCAGTGGTTGCACCGTTACCCGCAAATCGGCCTGGTCAACGCCTACGGCCCGGCGGAATGCTCCGATGATGTGGCGTTCTTCCGCGTCGATGCCGCATCGACCCAAGGCAGCTACCTGCCGATCGGTACGCCGACCGACAACAACCGCCTGTACCTGTTCGGCGAAGAGCAGGCACTGGTGCCGCTGGGCGCGGTGGGCGAGCTGTGCGTGGCGGGTACCGGCGTGGGCCGTGGCTATGTCGGCGACCCGGTGCGCACTGCCCTAGCGTTCATCCCGCACCCCCATGGTGCTGCGGGCGAGCGCCTGTACCGCACCGGTGACCTGGCGCGCCAGCGCCCGGACGGTGTGCTGGAGTACGTCGGTCGCATCGACCACCAGGTGAAGATTCGCGGCTACCGCATCGAGCTTGGCGAGATCGAAGCCCGCCTGCACGAGCAGGCCGAGATTCGCGATGCCGCGGTGGGCGTGCAGGAAGGCGTCAACGGCAAGCATCTGGTCGGTTACCTGGTGGCGCACCAGGGTATCGCCGCCGATGGCGCATTGCTGGAGCAGATCAAGCAACGCCTGCGTGCCGAGCTGCCGGAGTACATGGTGCCGCTGCACTGGGGCTGGTTCGACAGCCTGCCGCACAACGCCAACGGCAAGCTCGACCGCAAGGCGCTGCCGGCCATCGACATTGGCGGCCAGCACAGCCAGGCCTATCAGGCGCCGCGCAATGAGCTGGAGGAAGTGTTGGCCGGTATTTGGGCCGATGTGCTGAAGGCCGAGCGAGTGGGGGTGCACGACAACTTCTTCGAGCTGGGCGGGCATTCGCTGCTGGCCACGCAGATCGCCTCGCGGGTGCAGAAGCAGCTGCAACTGAACGTGCCGCTGCGGGCGATGTTCGAGTGCAGCACGGTGGAGGAGCTGGCCGAGTATGTGCAGGGGTTGCAGGGCAGTGCGCTGGATGACGACAAGGTCGACCGGCTCAGTGACCTGATGGCCGAGCTGGAGGGGTTGTGATCTGAATGGATGGGGCGCCTGTACGGGCCCCTTCGCGGGTAAACCCGCTCCCACAGGTAGTGCTCCGGCCTTGAGAGCGGCGCAATACCTGTGGGAGCGGGTTTACCCGCGAAAGGGCCAGTGCAGGCAGCCTGTTATTCAGCGCTTGCCGAGAATCTTGCCCAGCATTTCCGGCCGCGGTGCCCCTTGCTGGCTCTGCAGGTTACCCTGCTCATCCTGATAGAAAATAGCCGGGGTCGCCTGCAAGCCCATCTCTTCCATCAACGCCATGTTGGCCGCCAGCTTCTGCTGCACCGCCTCGGGCACTTGTTCCAGTGCCTTCAGTGTGCTGGCCTTGCCGGCTTTTTCATGTTGTTGCAGTGCCTTGGCCGGGTCTTTCGCTGCCAGCAGCGCCGCCGATTTACCCGGGCTGTCCTCGCGGATGATGCCCACCATGATATGGCGCAACTGCACCTTGCCCGACTCCACCCACGGCCGCGCCTGTTCCCAGAACATGTTGCAGTACGGGCAGTTCGGGTCGCTGAACAGGTACACCTTGCGTGGCGCATCGGCCTTGCCGTCGGCGATCCAGGCGGTTTTCTCCAGCTTCGCCCAGATGGCCTTGCTCATCGGCCCATACACCAGCTTTTCCAGCGGCTCGGCGCTAAGGTCCTTGCCTTGTTCGTCGAACAGGCTGCCGACCAGTACGTGCTTGCCGTCAGGGGTCAGGTACAGGGCCAGGGCGTTGTTCTGATACTCGGCGGCATAACCGCGCAGGCCGTTGGGCGCATCGAAGCTGCCCTTGATCACGGCGCCCTTGGCTTGCAGCTGCTGAACTGCCTTGGGCAGTTCTTCGGCCTGCAGCGCAGGGGAGGCCAGCAGGGCCAGGGACAGGGGCAGCAGTGCAGTCAATCGCATGTCAGTTTCCTTGTGCGGCAGGGGCGGGCGTAATGGCCCGGTCGAAAGGTTCCAAGGCGTGGCGCAGGCTGGCCCGGGACAGCTCGCCCAGGTGGCTGCCAACCAGCCGCCCGTTGGCGTCGTAGAACAGGGTGGTGGGCAAGGCCATGGAACCGACACGCTGGGCCAGCAGGCCGGTGCCGTCGAACAGCACGTGGGTCAGGCTCAGGCCGGTAGTGGCGAGGAAGGTGCTGACGTTTTCCGGGGTCTCGCCCTGATTGACGAACAGGAAGGTCACGTGCGGGTAATCGCTTTGTGCCTGTTGCAGCACCGGCATCTCGCGCCGGCAGGGCGGGCACCAGGTGGCCCAGATGTTGATTACCAATGGCTTGCCGCGGTAGCTGTGCAGCGCCACCGGTTGGCCACCAGCGTTGCGCAGGCTCAGTTCAGGCAGCTCGGTGCCTTTGCTGTACAAGTGCCCGCCGAAGCTGGCCAGGCCCCAGAACAGCGCGCCGCTGAACAATGCCCAGCCCAGCGGCCGGCGCAGGCCCGGTTGACGCCAGCCCTGCCACACCGCACCGAGGACGATGCCGGCAAGGCCCGACCAGAGCAGGAAGCCACCGTCGCGGATGTCGATCATTTGCAACGGCTCATCGCGGTACATCGGCCAGTAGGCCAGCACGAAGCCTGCACGGGCGCACAGCAGGCCGATCAGGAACAGGTTGAACAGCGCCGATTCCGGGCTTTCGCCGCCACGCCGGGCGACCCACCAGCCGACCACGCTGGCGATCACCAGGGCGGTGAGCATCAGCAGGTGGTTAAGGGCCATGGTCAGTGGCCCGAGGGTTACGGTCAACATCAGCCTTGGCTCCTGGTCTGGGCCCAGTGTTGCTGGAACGCGGCGGCATCCACTTCACCGGTAATGCGCCGCGCGCGGCGTTCGTCGCCTTCGGGGCCGATCCAGATGATGCTGGGCGGGCCGGGTACCTGGTAGCGCTGCAGCAGGGCTTTGCTGGCCGGCGTGTCGGCGGTGACGTCCAGGCGCAGCAGGTGCACGCCGGCCAGGCCGGCCTGGACGTCGCCACGGGCGAACACCTGTTTTTCCATGACCTTGCACGACACGCACCAGTCGGCATAGTAGTCGAGCATCACCCATTGGCCGCGGGCCTTGGCCGCATCCAGTTCACGTTGCAGGTCTTCGGGGCGGCTGACCGTGACGAAGCTGTCTTCGGCATGCTGGCCAGCAACGGGTGCGGCGCCACCCCCGGTGAACGGGCGCAGCGGCTGCCAAAGGTCATCGCCACCTGCTGCGGCGCCTACCAGCAACAGGCCGCCCCACAGGGCGCCCAACAGCGGTACGGCGCGCAATGCTGGCAGGCGCTGCAGGGCCGGCCAAGTGGCCCAGGCCAGGGCGACCAACCAGCCGCCACTCAGTGCCAGCAGCAGCATGGCGGGCAACAGGCTGCGCACGGTGTACAGGGCCATGGCCAGGAACACGAAGCCGAACACGCCCTTGACCCGGTCCATCCAGGCACCCGGGCGCGGCAAGTAACGGTTGCCCAGGGTCACCAGCAACAGCAGCGGCACGCCCATGCCCAGGCCCAGGCTGAACAGCACCAGTGCCCCTTGCAGCACGTCGCCGCTCTGGGCGATGTACAGCAGCGCGCCGGCCAATGGCGCGGTCATGCACGGGCCCAGCAGCAGGCCGGACAACGCCCCGAGCAGCGCCGCGCCATACAGGTTGCCGCCCCGGGTGCCTTGCCCGGCGCGGTCAAGGCGGTCGCGCAGGGCAGCGGGCAGTTGCAGCTCGAAGGCGCCAAACATCGGCAGTGCCAGCAGCACGAACAGCCCCGCCAGGCTGCCCAGCAGCCAGGGTTGCTGCAGCCAGGCCTGCAGGCTGGCACCCAGCAGTGCGGCGACCACGCCCAGGGCGGCGTACACCAGTGCCATGCTCAGCACATACACCCCGGCCAGCAGCCAGCCGCGTCGGGCGCTGGCGCCATTGCCCAGCACCAGCCCGGCAAGGATCGGCAGCATCGGGAGCGAGCAGGGGGTAAAGGCCAGCAGCAGCCCAAGGCCGAAGAACGCCAGCAGGCTCCAGGCCAGGTGGCCCTGTTGCAGGCCACTGGCCAAGGCCTGGTCGCTGGCTTGCTCGGCGGCGGGTGCCACGCTGCCGCCCAGGTCGATCAGCGTAGTCTGCGGTGGATAGCACAGGCCGGCGTCGGCGCAGCCTTGCCAGCCCAGGCGCAACTGGCCGTGGGCATTGGCCGGCAGCAGCAGTTCGAGCTGGTCGCGGTACACCGCGCTGTCACCAAAGAATTCGTCATGGTGGTTGAGTGCGGGCGGTAATTGCGGGTGCTGCTCGGCAGGCAGGCCGTCGAACTTGAGCCGCTTCTGGTACAGGTAGTAGCCCTGCTTGATCTGGAAGAACAGGCGCATCTGCCCGTCGGCCTGGCGGTCGTGGGTGAGTACAAAGGCCTGGTCGACCGGCAGGAAATCCGGTTTTACATCAAAAGGGTTGGCTTGCAACGGGCCGGCCAGAAGCAGTGTCAGGAAGAGCAGGAGGACGCGCATGTCTTCGCCTTGGCAGATCTAGGAATGGGGCCATGCTGGCTGGGGTTGATTAAATGAAGGTTAACGCTGGTTTTTGGTCTGCCAGCCCGACCCAATGCCACCCATCATCTCAGACACACCGCGACATATTGTCGGCTTGACTTTGCCAATCCCCACACACTTCCTGTAAAGTTGACGCACAAGTCAGCTTTTCCCCGCTAGCACTAGAATCAAAATAGGGCAGGCCCCCCAACTGCCCAGAGGATCAAGCATGTCCAACCGTGATATTTCCCGGCGCGCCTTCTTGCAAGGCGGGCTGATAGCTGGTGTCGGCGTGACCATGGCGCCACTCGGCAGCCAGGCATTCGCCGCCCTGATGGAGGAACGCGTCACCACCTCGCCGCAGAAGTGGATGAACCATGACGGCAAGGCGCGCTTCCGTAACGATGCCTTGTCCAAGGTGTGCGGCGACAAGGTGTTCGCCCGCGATATCCGCGCCAAGGACATGCCCGGCTGGCCCACGCAGCAGGGCCATGCGCTGCTGCTCAAGGCGACCAAGGCCGACCGTATCTATGCCGGTCACGACCTCAGCCTGCTCGGTGCCGAGCTGCAGCCGGACCGCATCGTTACCGCTGCCGATCTCGAGAAAGACGGCATTGCCTGGCCGGAGGCGCACTCGCCCGACCCGCTGCTGCCGCCCGGCAAGGTGCCGATGTTCATCGGCCACCCGGTGGCGATCCTGATCTGGCACGACTTCGAGCGCTTCCGCCAGGCCAAGCGCAAGCTGCAGTTCAACGAACAAGCGATCCGTTACGGCGCCCAGGCGCCGCTGTACCAGCGCGACCCTTACGGCAGCTTCCGCTTCGTGCGGGTGGGCGGTGCCACGCCGTTCGACGACGATGAGTTCTCCAGCCTGAAGAATTCCATGTTGTTCCCGACCATTCTCAACCGCAAGCCGGTGTGGTCGAAGCAGCCCAACCAGCACGGCGACCTGACCGAGCAGGGGCTGTTCTACGCCAATCGCATGGCCGAGCAGCTGGACAACCCGCCCGAGGACTGGCTGGTGTTCGACGAGCGCTACAAGACGCCGTCCATCGAACCCGCCGCGCTGGAACCGGACAACGGCAACGGCTGGTACGACCCGGCCAGCGGCACGCTGCACTTCGTGGTTGCCACCCAGTGCCCGTTCGAAGTGGCGCAGGAATGCGTGCACATGATCAAGCCGTCGCGTTTCGCCCTGAACACGCTGAACATGCACCCGGGCTATACCGTGGGCTACGGCTCGAAAGACAACAACATCTTCGTCTTCTACGCCGCCGTGGCCGCGCTGTATGGCGCCGGCGTGCCGATCCGCTTGGCCAATGACCGTTACGAGCAGTTCCAGAGCGGCATCAAGCGCCATGCCTTCGATATCCGCTACCAGCTGGCCGTGGACAAGAAGGACAACAGCTTCAAGATCTTCCGCGCCGACATGAGCTGCGACGGCGGCGGGCGCATCAACTACAGCCCGTCGGTGGCAGCGGTAGGCGCCACTGCTGCGCAGTCGATCTATTACATGCCGCAGAACGACCTGTCGGTTACCGCCTACCATTCCCGCGGTGTCGAGGCCGGCTCCATGCGCGGCTACGGTACCTTGCAGAGCATGGCGGCCACCGAGATGATGGTGGACGAGATCGCAGGCCGTCTGGGCGTCGATGCCATCGACCTGCGCCGCGCCAACGCGCTGAAATCGGGCATGAAGAACACCCAGGGCGCGGTCCCGGCGGGCGCGCTGCGTCTGTACGAGATTCTCGACAAGGCCGCCGTGCACGACTGGTGGCGCAACCGCGACGCACGCAAGCAGCAGATGGATGCGCAAGACCAGGACCACTGGTACGGCGTGGGCTTTGCGATTTGCCAGAAGGACTTCGGCACCGGCTCCGAGGCACCGATGGCCAGCATCGAGTTCAGCCGCGACGGCCGCATCAGCCTGCGCCACATCGGCACCGAGTTGGGCACCGGCATGTCTACCTCCCAGGCCCTCGTGGTCAGCGACTTCCTGGGGCGCTCGGCTGACGAGGTGAGGACGGCAGTTACCGAATGGCCGGAGCTGCAACTGAGCACCAGCGGCAACCCATACCTGATCAGCCAGCCCGAGCAGGACGCCGCGCTGCGCAACCCGCGCTGGGTCGGCAAGCTGGCGTCGCCATCGTCGGCGACCAACTCGGCCTTCTACTTCAGCCATGCCACCCGCGAAGCGGCGCGCGTGCTGTTCAACCACGGCCTGTGGCCGGCGGCCATGGCCATCTGGAGCCAGGGCCCGCATGGCGGCCAGGCCAACCCGCTGGTGGTGCGCCGCGAGAACGCGGTGTGGGTCAATGGTGAGCTGACCGGTAACGGCCTGCAGCCGATCCCGTTCGCTCAGTTGGCACAGAAGGCCCACGACATGGGCCTGGTCACCGGCGCCAGTGTGCACGGCTTCAACCGTTGGAGCTGGGCCGAGGCCGACTTCGTCATCGACGGCGTGCGCGAGCGCTTCCCGCTCGACGCCGTGGCGGTGAAATACGGCGATGGCGCGGTGAACGCCAAGAAGGCGCAGATGAACAGCCACGGCTACCACCTGCTCGACCGGCAGAACGCTGCCTATCCCGACACCCAGCTGAACAACGCCATGGTTACCTACTACAGCCCCGTGGCGACCATCGTTGAAGTCAAGGTCAACAAGGGCACCCATGAAGTGCAGGTGCTCAACCACCACAGCTGGGTCGAGTGCGGCCGAGTGTTGGTGCCGGAGCTGGTCAAGGGCCAGCTCGAGGGCGGTATCGCCATGGGCATCGGCCACGCGCTGACCGAAGAAATGCCGATGTACGAGGGCGGGCCCGGGGAGGGCGACTGGAACTTCAACCGCTACCGCCTGCCGCATGCGCGCGACGTGGCGGTGTGGAAGCAGACCAGCGAGATCCTCCCCCCGCTGTCACCGACCGACCCGTCCAAGGGCATTGCCGAAGTGGTGATGATCCCGGTCGTGGGGGCCATCGGCAATGCCGTCGCCCATGCCATTGGCAAGCGCGTGCGCGATCTTCCCATCACTCCAGCCCGTATCAAGGAGGCCCTCAATGGCTAACCGTCCACTGCAGCTGACCCTCAACGGTCAACCGGTCGGCCCGGTCGAGGTCCCCGCTGACCTGGCGATGATCGACTACCTGCACGAACACCAGAACCTCACCGGCTCGCGCCTGGGCTGTGGCCAGGGCATCTGCCATGCCTGTGTGGTGATCGTCGACAACCCCGACGGCACCAGCGAAGAGGTGCGCACCTGCATCACCGGCGCCCACTACTTTGAGGGCAAGAAGGTGCGCACCATCGAGGGCCACGCCAAACCGGACGAGGCCGGCAACCTCACGCTGAACCCGATCCAGCAGAAGTTCGTCGACCTGTTCGCCTTCCAGTGCAGCTACTGCGCACCGGGCTTCGTCAACGCCGCTACCGTGCTGGTGGAAACCGCCCAGCGCCAGCCATTGAAGAAGAGCGAAGTGGAAGACCGCATCGAGGCCAGCCTCGGGCACCACATCTGCCGCTGCACCGGCTACGTGCGTTATTACGACGCCACCCGCAAGGTGCTCAACGATCTTGGCCTGGTCAAGGAGGGCTGAGCATGGGCTTCGTTCGTAACGCACTGGCATCGGCCTTGGCCGTCAGCTCAATGGCCCTGGCCGTCAGCTCGGTTGCTCAAGCGGCCGACGAGGCTCAGGTCAAGCGCGGTGAGTACCTGGCACGCGCGGCCGACTGCATGGCCTGCCATACCGCCGAAGGCGGCGCGCCGTATGCCGGCGGCCTGCCGATTCATTCGCCGTTCGGCACCATTTATGGCAGCAACATCACCCCGGACAAGCAGTACGGCATCGGCAACTACAGCGCCGACGAGTTCTTCGCCGCAGTCACCCAGGGCAAGCGCAAGGACGGCGCCAATCTGTATCCGGCGATGCCTTACACCTCGTACCACCTGATCAAGCGTGAAGATTCGGACGCGATCCTCGCCTACCTGATGACCATACCGCCGATCAACCGCCCGGCACCGCAGACCGCGTTGCGCTTCCCGTTCAATGTACGCATGGGCCTGAGTGGCTGGAACATGCTGTATGGCAAGAGCGTGCAGCTGCAGCCAACCGAAGGCAAAAGCCCGGCCTGGCAGCGTGGCCAGTACATGGTCGAAGTCATGGGCCATTGCGGCGAATGCCATACCCCGCGCAACCCCATCGGCGCGTTGCAGCAGGACAAGCGCATGACCGGCGGCCTGCTTGGCGGCTACCTGGCGCCGAGCTTGCTGGCCCAGGACCTGGCCGAGCGCGGCTGGACCCAGCCAGACCTGACCACCTTCCTCAAGCATGGCATCAGCGCCCAGGGCAGCATGTTCAACGAGATGTTCCCGGTGGTGCACCACAGCACCCAACACCTGGAAGATGGCGATCTGGCGGCCATGGCCACCTACCTGCTGGGCGACCAGCCACCGCCGGCCAAGGCCATCCAGGCCGTTGCCCTGGAGCAGATGAGCGACAGTGCCAAGCGCGGCCACCAGCAGTACCTCAACGTTTGCGCCGGTTGCCATGGTGTCGACGGCGAGGGCAAGCCGCACATTGCCGTGGCCATGCAGGGCAACACCGTGCTGCGCCAGGGTGACTCGCGCAACCTGGTCAAGGTCATCCTCGAAGGCATCCGTGAACAGCAGTTCACCGGCTTCGAGCGCATGCAGCCGATGCCGGGCTTTGCCGACAAACTCGATGACCAACAGGTGACGGATATGGTCAACTACCTGCGCCAGGCCTGGGGTGGATTGCCCGGTGACCTGAACGTACAGCAGCTCGCCGAGCTGAAGGCGGAGTAAACGTGCAGCATCTCGATCTACAGGTGGTTCGCCGGGCCTTACAGTGGTCGTGCAACGGTCAGCGGGTTTGGTTGTGCACGGTGCTCGCCACCTACGGCTCGGCGCCCCGCGCGCCGGGCTCGCTGCTGGCAGTCAATGCCAGCGGCCAGTGGCTGGGGTCGCTGTCGGGTGGCTGCGTCGAAGACGACTTCCTCGAGCGTGTGGCCCTGGGTGAGTTCCCGGAGCCGGTTGCCATCGTGCGCTACGGTGACGACAGCGACCCGCGTTCGAGTATCCGCTTGCCCTGTGGTGGCGTGCTCGAAGTGCTGGTGGAGAACCTGCCCGCCGAGTGTGAGGTGCAGGCGCACCTGCGTCAGCTGGAAAGCGCGCTGCTGGGCCTGCGTCGGGTGCTGCGTGAAGTGAGCCTGCCGGACGGTACCCGCCAGCTGGCGGATGACCTTTGCCAGGGGCCACGCGTCGAGCGGGATAACGCCCGTGTTCGCCTGCGTGTCGGCGCCGCCCAGCGCCTGCTGCTGGCCGGCTATTCCAGCGTGGCGCATTTTTGCGCCGAGTTCGGCAAGGGCATGGGGTTTGAAGTCATCCTTTGCGAGCCGCGGGACGAAGTGCTGGATGGCGTGCGGCTGGACGGCATCGAAGTGCGCCGCGAGCTGCCGTCGGAGTTCATCTTCAATGGCGGTTGCCATGCCGATACGGCAGTGGTCGCGCTGACCCACGACCCGAAGATCGATGACCTGGCCATGCTCGAGGCGGTGCGCACCGAGGCGTTCTATATCGGTGTGATGGGCTCCCGGGTAACCTCCGACAAGCGCCGCGAGCGCTTGCAGCGCATCGGCGGCCTGGGTGAAGAGGAATTGGGCCGTATCCATGCCCCGATCGGCCTCAACCTGGGCAGCAAGACCCCGGCCGAGATCGCGCTGGCGGTATTGGCCGATATCCTGCGGGTGCGCAACGGCATTGCGCGGGTGGCGCTGTGAGCGTGGTGGCCCTGGTGCTGGCGGCTGGGCGCGGCAGGCGTTTCGGTTCCGACAAACGCCGGGCGACCCTGGCCGATGGCCGCAGCTTGCTGGCGCATAGCGTGGAGCGGGCCCGGGCGGTGTTCGATGACGTGCGTGTGGTGTTGCGCGAGGGTGAACCGGGGGAGGCTTTTGGCTTGCCAGGCGATTGCCGGGTCATCGTCAGCCCCGACGCCGCCTCGGGCATGGGGCATAGCCTGGCAGCCGGCGCTTGGTCTTTGCTCGACAGCCCGGCCCAGGCAGTGGCGATTTTGCTGGGTGACATGCCGTGGATCGAGTCGGCAACCTTGCGCCAGCTGGCCGAGGCGGCCTCGGCTTCCACCATCGTGCTGCCACGCCATGCGGGGCAGCAGGGGCATCCGGTGATTTTCGGGCGTGATTTCTGGCCTGCGCTGGGGCAGTTGGGCGGGGATGAGGGCGCGCGCTCGGTGGTGCGAGCGCAGCGGGATTGTTGTGTGGTGGTTGAGGTGGCGGATGCTGGAGTGTTGCGGGATGTGGATACGCCGCAGGGATTAGTGTAGGGGCGGGGTGATTGCCTTTACATTTTTTGCGGTTGTGGAAGGTGTTTGCCATGGTATTTGTGGCGCCTGTTAAAGGTGTTCGTCGAAACCATTTCAGCGCCTATGAGATCGAGCGCCGCCCGCGCGGCGCATCGCGACGCAAGGCCGCTCCCACATTTGTTTCGGGCCAGTCCATCCTGTGCCAGGAGCGCGCGACCGCCTTGTTTGGACGACGCGATATCGAGCCATGCGCCTAAGGGGGTCGCGCGCGAATCCCACAGGAATAATTGGCCCGAAACAAATGTGGGAGCGGCCTTGCGTCGCGATGCGCCGCGCGGGCGGCGCTCGATCTCATAGGCGCTGAAATGGTTTCGGCGAACACCTGATTCCCACCCCCCACAAAAGGTCCATAATGCCCCCTTAATCCGCCCAAGGTGCAATGCCAGCCATACCATTCCGGGAGCCCCACCATGCACGTTCTGCTCTGCGAGGACGACGACCTGATCGCCGCCGGCATCTGCGCCGGCCTTACCGCCCAGGGCCTGACCGTGGACCGGGTGGGCAACGCCGCCGATGCGCGGGCGATGCTGCAGGCCGCGCAGTTCGACGTGATGATCCTCGACCTCGGCCTGCCCGATGAAGACGGCCTCAAGCTGCTGCGTCGCCTGCGCCAGCAGGGGGTGGACCTGCCAGTGCTGGTGCTCACCGCCCGCGACGCCGTCACCGACCGCGTCGATGGCCTGCAGGCCGGCGCCGACGACTACCTGCTCAAGCCGTTCGACCTGCGCGAGCTGGCCGCTCGCCTGCATACCCTGCTGCGGCGGGTGGCCGGGCGGGCGGTGAATGTGATCGAGCACGGGCCGTTGCGGTATGACCCCAGCAGCTGCGAGGCGAGCTTGGCCGGGCAGCCCGTCGACCTGTCCCGCCGTGAGCAGGCCTTGCTCCAGGCGCTGCTGCAAAACCCCGGGCGGGTGCTGTCCAGCGAACAACTGAAAGACTGCGTGTACGGCTTCAGTGACGAAGTCGAAAGCAACGCCCTGAACGTGCATATCCACCACCTGCGGCGTAAGCTGGGCAACGGCATCGTCGAGACCGTGCGTGGCCTGGGTTACCGCCTGGGCCCGGCGCAGGCACCAGAAGAGGCTGCATCATGAGCCTGCGGGTACGCCTGAGCCTGATTCTGGGCAGCGCTTTCGTGATCATCTGGGTGCTGGCTGCTGCCTGGATGTTGCGCGACCTGCGCCAGCAGATGATGTTTTCCCTCGACCAGCGCCTGGTGGCCTCGGCGCGCATGGTCGCCGGGCTGATCGACCAGCTGCCGCAACCGCTGACCGCTAAGGGCGGGGAGGCGCACTTTTCCGCCGACCAGTTCAGTGTGCCGGACGGCATGGCCTGCCAGGTCAGTTCGCTGCGTGGTGAGATCCTCGCCAGCAACCACAAGCACGATGGCGCCATGGACGACGAGCGCAGCGGCTTCCGTGACCAGACCATCGACGATGCCCTGTGGCGCACCTTCACCTACAACCACGGTGATGTGCGCATCACCACTGCCGACCGGCACATGGAGCGCGAGGCGCTTAACCAGTCGATTCTGCTGGCGGCTTCGGCACCCGTGCTGATGGCCTTGCTCGGCAGCCTGGGCCTGTTGTGGATCGGCCTGGGCAAGGGCCTGGAACCCCTCAACCGCATGCGCGACGCCTTGCGCCGACGGCGAGCGGACAGTGTCGAGCCGTTGCAGGTGGCGGGCATGCCCAGCGAGTTGCAGCCCTTGCTGGAAACCCAGAACCAGCTGTTCCTGCGCATTGCCCAGACCATCGAGCGCGAGCGGCGCCTGACCGACGATGCGGCCCATGAATTGCGCAGCCCGTTGACCGCGATCAAAACCCACCTGCAGGTGGCACGCATGACCGATGGCGCCGTGCGCGAGCAGGCGCTGGAGCATGCCGAGCAAGGCACCGACCGCATGCACCGTACGCTGGAGCAATTGCTGATGCTGGCGCGGGTCGAAGGCAGCCTGTCGTTCGAGGATGGCGTGCAGTGCAGCGCCGAGCAGGTGGCCCGCCAGGCAGTGCAGGACGCCGGTGGGGGTGACAACCGCCGCATCGTGCTGCGTTTGCCTGAAGAAGCCACGCAGATCTACCTGGGCATGCCCGCACCGTTGGCGGTGGCCGCGCTGCGCAACCTGCTGGACAACGCTCTGCGCCATGGCGGCGATGAGGCGGTGGAGCTGGAAGTGCAGATGGCCGACGGCCAGGTGGGCTTCATGGTGCGCGACCACGGGCCAGGGATTGCCGAAGGCGACCTGGAGCACCTGACCGAGCGCTTCTGGCGCAATGGGCAGAGTGGGGGCTGCGGGTTGGGGCTGGCGATTGTCCAGGCGATCGTGCAACGGTGTGCCGGTAGCCTGCGCTTTGACAGCCGTAGTGATGGGTTGCGGGTGCTCTTGCAAGTACCGGCGCGCTCCGGGCATTGATCTTTATCGTCTGTGCGGGCCTCTTCGCGGGTGAACCCGCTCCCACAGGTACTGCACAGGCTTCCAGAGCGGTGCGATTCCTGTAGGAGCGGGTTTACCCGCGAAAGGGCCGGTGCAGGCAAAGTAAAATCCAGTAACAACCGCTAAATCCTCCCGCCACTCAAGCGTTTTCCAAGCGATAACTGCCCATTCGCTTGCTTGCGAGGATTTACCCATGTCCACCGCTTCCAGCCTTGCCCAGGTTGCACCGGTCAGCGCGTCGCAACCTTTGTACGAGTTTACCGAATCACCCCTGCTGCAACGCCAGCAACAGCAGGAGTCCAACGCCCGCAGCTACCCGCGGCGCATTCCGCTGGCGCTCAAGCGCGCCCGTGGCATCTACGTGGAAGATGTCGAAGGCCGCCAGTTCATCGATTGCCTGGCCGGTGCCGGTACGCTCGCGCTGGGCCATAACCACCCGGTGGTGGTCGAGGCCATCCAGCGTGTGCTGGCTGATGAGCTGCCTTTGCACACCCTGGACCTGACCACGCCGGTCAAGGACCGCTTCGTCCAGGACCTGTTCGGCATCCTGCCCGAGGCGCTGCGCCGCGAGGCCAAGGTGCAGTTCTGCGGCCCGACCGGCACCGATGCCGTGGAGGCGGCGCTCAAGCTGGTGCGCACGGCTACCGGTCGCAGCACGGTGCTGGCCTTCCATGGCGCCTACCACGGCATGAGCCAGGGCGCGCTGAGCCTGATGGGCAGCAATGGGCCGAAACAGCCGCTGGGCGCCTTGCTCGGCAATGGCGTGCAGTTCATGCCGTATCCCTACGACTACCGCTGCCCGTTCGGCTTGGGCGGCGAAGCTGGGGTGAAGGCCAACCTGCATTACCTGGAAAACCTGCTGCTCGACCCGGAAAGCGGCGTGCCACTGCCGGCGGCGGTGATCCTTGAGGTGGTGCAGGGCGAAGGTGGGGTGATCCCGGCCGACATCGAATGGCTCAGGGGGGTACGCCGTATCACCGAGCAGGCCGGTGTGGCGCTGATCATCGACGAGATCCAGAGCGGCTTTGCCCGCACCGGGCGCATGTTCGCCTTCGAGCATGCCGGCATCGTGCCGGACGTGGTCACGCTGTCCAAGGCCATTGGCGGCAGCCTGCCGTTGGCGGTGGTGGTGTACCGCGACTGGCTGGATACCTGGAAGCCGGGCGCACATGCCGGCACCTTCCGTGGCAACCAGATGGCCATGGCGGCGGGGTCGGCGGTAATCAACTACCTGGTCGAGCATCGCCTGGCCGAGCATGCCGAGGCCATGGGGCAGCGCTTGCGCCAGCACCTGCTGCAGTTGCAGCGCGATTATCCGCAACTGGGTGATGTGCGTGGGCGTGGCTTGATGCTTGGGGTCGAACTGGTGGACCCACAGGGCAAAACGGATGCCTTGGGTCGCCCGCTGGCCAACCGCGAGCTGGCGGCCAAGGTGCAGCGTGAGTGCCTGAAGCGCGGGCTGATCCTGGAGCTGGGCGGGCGGCATGGTGCGGTGGTGCGCTTCCTGCCGCCATTGATCATCAGCGCCGAGCAGGTTGATGAAGTGGCGCAGCGTTTTGCCGAGGCATTGATCGCGGCGGTCTGAACCCTGGTGGGGGCCGCCTTGCGGCCCTTTCGCCGGCAAGCCAGCTCCCACAGCTACAGCGTAAGCCTTCTGGTCGGCGCTGTTCCTGTGGGAGCTGGCTTGCCGGCGAAAGGGGCGCAAAGCGCCCCCGGCTATTTCCAGTCAATCAAAGGTCCGCCCGGCCCGCCAATAGCCCATCAAGGTCAGGCACTCGCGCTGCAGCCCGCGCTCCTTGATCAGGTAGCGGCGAATATCCATGACTGTCGCCGATTCCCCCGCTACCCAGGCATGGAACGCACTGTTGGCGCTACTGGCCTGCTCCCAGAGTATCCGCGTGTCGATATCCACCGCTTCCAGCTTTACCTGCGGCGCGGCTTGCCCCTGCGGCAGGCTGGCCAGTTCGCGCACTGCATGCTGCATGGCCTGGCCATGCTCGCAATTGAGCCACTCGCGCGGCAACCAGTGAAGGTCGGTAGCATTGCCATGGCGCAAAGGCAGGCAGTCTGCTTCCAGCGGTACCTCGATGAATGCCTGCACCGCCAATTCGGGCTGGTCGTCGGCCAGTTGCTCAAGAATGCCGGCAATGGCCGGCAATGCCGTCTCGTCACCAACCAACAGCACGTTGCGTACACCCTGCGGCGGTTTCCATTCATACCCGCCGGGGTCGCCTTCATGGGCAAGATTGGGCGCGACCATCTGCAAGCTGTCACCCACTTGCGCGTGCGTGGCCCAAGCCGAAGCGGGGCCGTTGACGCCATGCAGCACGAAGTCGATATCCACCTCCAGCGCCTCGCGGCGCAGGGCACGGATGGTGTAGGTGCGCATGGGCGGGCGCTGGTCTGTCGGCAAGGCGCTGTGTGCAGCCTTCCAATGCCGCTCGTTGCTCAGGTTTGGCAATGAGCCGTCGGGGGCGGGAAACAGCAGCTTGACGCGTTGGTCCGGCGCCAGGGTGACCATCTGGGCGACATCCGGGCCGGTGAATACCAGGCGAGCCAGCGAGGGGCTGAGGTGGATGCGCCGGGCAAGCACCAGATCGAAGATGCGGTAGGCGCCGGTGGCGGGTGCGCGGCCTTTGATAAGGCGGCGCAGCCCTTGCTGCAGCGCATGGGTGATGCTGGCGGAGCTGGACATGCGATGGGCCTCTTGCAAGCGGTTTCCTCTAGGGACGAGCCGCTGGCGCTGCAAATTAACCCCGCATCGGCCGTTACCAGCCCCGCCCTGAGTTTACCCAGAAGTTCACCGACAGCGAGGTAGACACCGACTCCACCTGGTGGAACCAGCCCTCCGGCAGGAACAGCAGGTCGCCGGCCTGCAGCACTACGCGCAAGAACGGCACGTCGCGCGCTGCGGGGAAGCGCTGGTAATCCGGGGCGTCAGGATTGAAATCGCAGCCGTCGAGGCCGCCTTTGGGGCTGGTTGACCACGTGCCCAGGGCCGGACGGTGATGCGGCGCGGCGAGGATGAACGACTTCTGCCCCCACACCTGGGCGAACAGGTTGTCGGTGTCGTCGCGGTGCAGGGGCGTCAAGGTGCCTTTTGGCCCGATCCAGATGCGCGGTGCGATGAATTTGTCGCGGCTGAAGTATTGCGGGTAGTTGATCAGTTTCAGCAGCTTCTCCGGCACGATGTTGTTGCCCATGTAGGCCGGGGTGTCCCCCGGTTTGGCCGGGGTGTCCAGCGAGGCGATGAACGCGGCCATGGAGGTTGAGCGGAAATCGCGGTCGGTGGAGAAGGTTTTCTTCACGTAATCACCGTGCCGGGTGATGCCCTGCAATTCGGCGAAGTGCTCCAGTGATGCCTCGCGGCCCATGGTGAATAGCGGCCAGTCTTGCAAGGCATCGCTGATGACCACCGGTGTGCCGTGCTGCAAATACTCGCTCTTGAAGCGTGCCACTGGCATGTCGGTGTGGGCAATGCGTGCCACCTCACGCTGCACTGGCTGCGCGATCGACACCCGTTCGCTGAGGCGGGCAGGGGTCGGGTAGCGCTGGTTCATCGACACCTTGGCCGCTGCGGCACCCCGACGGGCGTTGCTGATGATCTGCGGCAGCAGGGTGGCCAGGCCCATGTTGCCGGTAATCTTCAATCGTGCGCTGGCGAACAGTTCCTCGACATTGGCCGTACCGCCCATGATGCCGAGGAAGTCGCGCTCGGCCACCTCGATGGTGACATCGGGGGCGCTGTGCCGGCCGGGGCCGGTGCGGCTGGTGTCTCGTACCTCCGACCAGAAGGCCAGGTCCTGGGCGAAGACGAACTGGAATACGCCTTCGATGCCGACGGCATGGGCGTTGGCGAACAGTTTGCTGAGGATGCTCTGAAGGTCCACGGTGTGCCTCGGGCGGTGTTTCGTTGTGCAGGGATAACGAGCGCCTGCGTCAACGATTTAGCCGTATGGCGGGTAATTTTTCGGCGTGCTGCTACGTCCCGTAGGGATGCTTGAGTCACATTGTTTACCCAAGGAACCCACATGGCACTGCACCCTGATCTGGCGGCATTTCTGGAATTGGTCGAGTTTGGCCGGCTGACGGGCAGGAGCCTGCCCATGCACGCGATGGACGTGGCCCAGGCCCGGGCCGAGTTCGCCGGCAGCTCGCAGGTGCTCGACCCGAGCCCACCGGGCAATGTCACGGTCAGCGAGTTGCAGGTTAGCGCGCGCGACGGTGCCAGCCTGGCTGCGCGCTTGTATCGCCAGGGCGAAGCGGGCGCAGCCTTGCAACCGGTGATTTTCTACCTGCACGGGGGCGGCTATGTGGTTGGCAGCCTCGACTCCCACGACTCGGTGTGCCGCCGCCTTGCGGCCCTTGGCGAGTTCGCGGTGCTGGCGGCGGATTATCGGCTGGCACCGGAACAGCAGTTCCCGGTCGCCCTGCACGATGTGCTGGATGTTGCCAACTGGCTGGCCGAACAGGCAGCGGCCCTGGGCCTGGACAACCGCCGCGTGGTGCTGGCGGGGGACAGCGTGGGCGCCAGCCTGGCAGCGGTGTTGGCGATTACGGCCGTCGAGCAGCCCGAAGTGTTGGCGTTCAAGCCACTGGCACAGTTGCTGTTCTACCCGGTGACCGATATTTCCTGCCAGCGGGGCTCGCATCGCGAGCATGCCGAGGGCTACCTGCTGGAGACGCCGACCCTGGAGTGGTTCTACCAGCACTATGCGCCGCAGCCGGAGCAGCGCCGGGACTGGCGGGTGTCGCCGCTTCTGTCGACGCTGTGTGAGCCGCTGGCGCCGGCCTACCTGTTTGTGGCCGAGTATGACCCGTTGCATGACGAGGGCATTGCCTACCGTGACTGGTTGCTGGCCGGCGGGACGGCTGTGACGTTTGCGCGAGTGCAAGGGCTGACCCATGACTTCTTGCGCATGTCGGGGATCGTGGGGCAGGTGGAGGAGATTTACCGCGATGTCGGACAGTGGTTGGGAGGGATTGCCGGCCAGTCATGACTCAGGCTTGCCAGGGGCGCCGCGCGCCCCATCGCCGACAAGCCAGCCCTCAAGCGCGGCGATAGCGCTTCAAGACATCCACCAATCGCTCGATCTCGGCCTCGGTGTTCAACAACCCAGGCGCGGTGCGCACTACGGGCCCCGCATCCCGCGATACAGCGTCCACCACAATGCGCTGGCTGTTAAGGTGCCTGGCCACCTCATCGGCATCCTGCCCCTTGACCCTGAAGAAGGTGAAGCCGGCGGAATAGTGAGCGCTGCGCGGTGTTACCAGTTCTATGCCAGGCAGTGCCTCCAGGCGCTGCTTGAGGAAGTCATTAAGCCCGTGGATACGCGCCTGTACGGCTGCCTTGCCCAGTTGCAGGTGCAACTCGAAGGCCTTGCCCAACGCCCAGCGGTGCTCGAACGCATGGTAGCCGCCTGGGGTCATCACCGTGGCGAAGTCTTCATTTTCGGAAAACGTGGCAATGGTCGGGGTCAGCTGTTTCAGCTCGGTGGAGGCTGCACATATGATCCCTGTACCGCGGGGCCCGAACATCCACTTGTGGGTGCCAGCGATGAAGTAATCGCAGTTGAAATCGGCGAAGTGCATATTTTCGACGCCAAAGCCATGCACCCCATCGATCACGTAGATGATCCGGTCCTGCTCGTCACGCTGGCGATTGACCTCGCGCACCAGCTTGCCGACCTCGCCCACGGGCAGTTTCACGCCGCTGCCCGAATGCACCCAGGTCATGCCAAGAACCCGGGTTCTCGGCCCGATCGCGGCCGAAATCGTGCTCAGCACCTGGTCGGTATTAACCTTGGCAGGGTCGTCGAACAGGCGCAGGCGCCGCACAGCCGTGCCATCGCGCGCGGTGCGAAAGCCCATGGTATGGCGGGCCGCCGAGTGCTCGTGCACGGTAGTAAGAATTTCCTGCCCCGGCGCAATCTTCAGCCCACCATAGATCAGCCCGAGGCCTTCGGTGGTGCTACCGGTCAAGGCAATCTGCCGCGGTTTTACTTCAAGGTAACGCGCAGCCCATTCACGCACGGCAGCTTCGTGCTTCCATTCCGACTGGCTGTCCCAGTCGACCATGTAGGCCGGTTGGTGGTCGAACTGTGCGCGCAGGGCTTCGATGGCTTCGCGTACGGGCCTTGGGTGCGAGGTGATCAGGAAGTTGGCAAAGTGTGCATAGGTCGGGTCCAGCTCGAACAGGCCGCGAAACGCGGCCCAGTCATCGGCCGTGGCGGGCTTCGCCGGTGCAGCGTGGGCGGCAGGCAGCAGCGGGCCGGGGCCGGTCAGTGGCAAGGCGGCAGCCAGCAGGCCGGCCTGCTTGAGGAATGTGCGACGGTCGTTCATCGAGGTGCTCGCAAGGGTCATGGGGAGGAAGTGGCGACGGGTTGCGCTGCGCGCTGCACCTGCTCCCACACGCGCAGAAAGTTGCCGCCCCAGAGCTTGGCGATATCTGCTTCGGAATAGCCGCGGCTGATCAGTTCGGCTGTGACGTTGCGTGCTTCGCCGGCGTTCTGCCAGCCGTCGATGCCGCCGCCTTCGTTGAAGTCCGAGCTCAGGCCGACGTGGTCGATACCGACCTTGCGCACGGTGTAGTCGATGGCGTCACCATAGTCCTTGAGCGTGGCAGGTGGTTCTTCGTCGAGAATGCCGTACAGCTCGTTGGCGTACTGGCCGACCTTCTGCTCGGGCCAGCCGGCGATCACCGGGTCGCCAGGCATCAGCGCGTAGTTGAGGTTGGCCAAGGGCGGCAGGCCGTAGCGGGCACGCAGGGCGTCGAGTTTGTCCTGGGTCTTGCTGCTCAGTGGCTTGAGGTAGGTGGAGAAGGCCACCAACTGGATTACCCCGCCGCTGTCCTTGATCAGTTGCAGCTCCTTGTCGGAGAGGTTGCGGTTGATGTCGACCATCGCCCGTGGCGCCGAGTGCGAGGCTACCAGCGGCGCGCGGCTCAGGGCGGCAACCTGGGCCAGCGCCTTGCTCGACATCTGCGACACGTCGATGATCACGCCCAGGTCATTAAGCCGTTGCACGGCGCGCTTGCCGGTTGCTGACAAGCCTTCCAGCGCATCGACGGTGTCATTGAAGAACGGCAGCGGGCGCGAAGAGTCGGCCCAGCTGTTGTTGCCCACGTAACTGAAGCCGAACATACGCACGCCGCGCGCGGCCCAGCGGTCGAGCTGGCCGATGTCGTCACCCAGGGCATAGGCGTTGAGCATGCTGAGAAATACCGCGAACTTGCCTTCGCCATGCAGGCGCCGCATGTCTTGCGGGGTATAGGCAATACCGACCTGTTGCGGGAAGTCCCGGACCATGGCGGTGATGGCGTTGTAGCGCACCTCCTGGGTGTGGCGCGCGGCCTCGACGAAGCCTGGGGTAGGGCGGTGCGGGCCATCGTTGCCGGTCCAGGATTCGGGCCAGGCGAAGATGGTCAGGGCGGCGCCTGACAAACGCCCCTGTGCGGCCTTGGCCAGGTCGAAGCGGCCATTGCCATCCTTGTCGGCCTCGCTGCCTTCGGTCCCGAAGGTCAGGGGCAACGTGATGTGGCTGTCGAACGAGATGATGCGTTCCTGCAGGTCGTTGGCCTGGCGGGTCACCTCGCGGGAATAGCCGGCTGGGGTGGCCAGGTAGTGCCAGGCGGCAAACCCGGCACCCGCGGCAATCGCCGTGGCCAGGCTGATAAACAGGGCTTTCTTCCAGCGTGGAGTCGTCATCTTGGTCTCAGTAGGTTCACCGTCAGGGATGGGCACAGAGGCCGCCGCTACCTGCAATGAACGAGCTCGCACCCGTGAAATTTAGCCAGCGTCCTTGGCCATGCGCCGTTAAATTTCGCTGTCCGTGCAACGTTCTAGCCTTGGACGGGCCGTGCTCCATGGCCGCAATGAATGCACAGGTAAGCAATGACGATTTCCCGACGCGGTTTCATCGCCGGTGTGGCATTGACGGGTGTGGTGGTACCTGGCGCGGTGGGTGCACTGTATGTGCAGCGCCAGCGGGAAGCCGAAGCGTTTCCGCAAACCCCTGGCGAGGCCGTGGTCGAGCTGGCCGACACCGCCTTGCAGCAGTTGGGCGATACCCTGCGCGGCATCTGGCGCTGGACCCTGCAGGGCAAGGATGCGGGGCTGGATGGCCTGCCGGGAGGTGAACTGGAGTTGTTCCTCGACGTGGCAGCCAGCGGTCGTGCACTGCGCGGTTACCTGGACACCCCAGAGCGCCTGCGTGGGGACGAGGAGCCGCGCTACCGGGTGGTCGGCGACCTGCTGGCGGACAAGCCGGGCACCGTGCGCTGGCGGCTGTTTTCGGCCCAGGCGCGCTATGAATGCCACATCGTGCTCGATGAAGTCTGGGGGCGGTTCGGCAATGCCGGTCCGGCAACACTCAACGGGCACATTGCGCGCATGGACCGTGCGCTGACATTGCCGGTGGAGGACAACCACTTCCTGGCGTTGAAGCGCACCTTCCCCGAAGCGCGCGAGCGAACCCCGCTGAACCCTCGACTGCTGGCCTGGCTCATTGCGCCAGAGCATCGCCTTTTTCATCAGTTGTGGCACTCCTCGCGGGACAAATGGCACAAGCTGGACAAGAGCAAGCAGAAGGCCCTGCGTGGCCTTGGCTGGCAACCGGGGCCGCGTGACCGCGAGCGTGACGCACGCGGGCGGCACAAGGACCGCAACGGTTCGGGTGAGGACTTCTTCTTCATGCACCGGCACATGCTTGGCAACGCCCGTGCCCTCCAAGACCTGCCTTCCTGGCCGCGCTTTCCGCTGCCACAACCGGAGCTGGAGCGTGACCGTGCAGGCTTTGCCCGCTACTTCGACAACCACGACGGCAATGCCCTGCCACCCACCTGGCTGGCCAGTGGTGACGAGGAGTACACCCAGTGGGTGCGTGACATCAAGTCACCGGATACCTTCCACGGCAATTTCCAGGTCTGGGAGTCGCGCTACACCGACCCGGATTACCTGAGCAGCCTGACCCTCGGCCAGTTCGGCTCGGAGGTGGAACTGGGCCTGCACGACTGGTTGCACATGCGCTGGGCATCGGTGCCACGGGACCCTTCCAACGGCATGCCGGTGCCGACAGCGCGCACCCCGGACGATTTTGCCGAACGCTGGTTCGCGGCGGACAACGACTTCCTCGGAGACCCGTTTTCTTCTCATGTGAACCCGGTGTTCTGGCATTTTCACGGCTGGATCGACGACCGTATCGAAGACTGGTTCCGTGCCCATGAGCGGCTGCACCCGGGCGAGGTTCGGCGGCTGGAGGTCAACGGTGTGCAGTGGTTTGCGCCGGGGCGTTGGGTGGAGGTGGCAGACCCGTGGCTGGGGCCGGACACCCACGGCTGCTCGACCGTACCGGGGCTACGGCCCGGGCGCAGCGTGGAGATGGACCCGGAGACCATGAAGCTGGCGTTGCGCATCATTTACAGCGATGAAGACCTGTTCGACAAGTTGCAACCCAAAGTACCGAAGCGGCCTTGGTATGCGCGTAACCTCAGGGTGGCGCAGCGTCCGGGCTGACTGGGGGCGCGTTGCGCCCCAATCGCGACACAAGGCCGCTCCCACCGGTCGGCGCAAGGCTTGCATCTTGCGCGGTCGATGTGGGCCCGGCCTTGCGTCGCGATTGGGCTGCGCAGCAGCCCCCGAAGGCGATTCGGACTAACGTTCGACCTGCCACCCCCCACCCAATGCCTTGTACAACGCCACGCTGCCCTGCAACCGGGCCAGGCGCAGTTGCGCCTGCTGGTCCTGCGCCACATACAACGTGCGCTGGGTTTCCAGCACGCTCAACAAGGTCTCGGCCCCCGCGCCGTAACGCCGCTGAGCAAGGTCGAATGCCAGCCGCGCCTGCTGCACCTCTTCATCCTGCCACTGCCGCTGCTGGTCCACACCGTGGATCGCATTGAGCGCTTTCTCGACATCGGCAAAGCCCGCCAGGATGCTGCTGCGGTAGGTCTCCAGCAATTCTTCCTGTTCAGCCTCGGCCAGCTCTCGGGCAGCGCGTAGTCGGCCGTTATTGAAAATCGGCGCGACCAGGCCGCTGGTGAGTGTGTAGTACGAGCTGTCGAACAAGTGGGCAAAGGTATTGGCGCCAGCGCCCAGATTGGCCCCCAGGGTCAGCTTAGGGAGCATGGCAGCACGGGCGACCTGGACATTGGCGCTGGCCGCGGCCAGCCGCGCTTCTGCTGCGGCAATGTCCGGGCGGCGTGTGAGCAGTTCGCTGGGTAGGCCGCTGCCAATGGTCGGCCATTGCAACGCATCGATCGCTTCCGGGCTGGTGGGCAGCGACTGCACGGGGTCCCCGAGCAGCGTCGCCAGAGTAACCCGGCTGTCTTGCCATTTCTGTTCCAGCAATGGCAGCTGGCGTTGCTGAGTGGCCACCAGACTGCGCTGCTGGGCCAGTTCCAGACGCGTGGCGGAGCCGCTACGCTGGCGCGTCTCTACCAGGCCTAGCACGTCCTGGGCATTGCGCAGGTTGAGCCGGGCAATGCGCAGCTGCTCTTCCAGGGCCAGGCCCTGCAGGTAACTGTCGGCGACTGCGCTGACCAGGGTCAGCTCCACCGTCTGGCGGTCGAAGCGGCTGGCGTCGAGGCTGCGCAGGGCGTTGTCGCGGGTTGCCCGCAGGCCACCCCAGAAGTCGATTTCGTAGCGGGCGCTAAGCTGCGCGTCGAACGATGTGCTGGTGGGCGCGTTACGGCTTACGTCCAACTGGTCATTGCCTTCGCCATGCAGCAGGCGCTGGCGGCTGCCGTTCAGGTCCAGTTGCAGTTCTGGCAACAAGGGTGCGCCTGCAATGAGCGCGCGGGCCTGGGCCTGGCGGACGCGCGCCGTGGCAGCAGCCAGGTCGTGGGCGTTGACCAGGGCGTGCTGTACCAGGCGGTCCAGCTCGCGACTGGCGAAGCTGTGCCACCACTGTGCTTCGGGCAGGTGGGCCGAAGGCGCTGCGGCATCGCCTTGCCAGGCAGGTGGCGCGACGATTCCACTGGTAGGCGTGGGGGGGGTGCTGCAGGCGGCAATGGTTGCACAAAGGGGTATGCACAACGTCAACAGGCTGATGCGGCTAGGCAATGTCATGGGCTATTCGCTGGTAAGGGCTTTGACCGGATCGAGGCGGGCGGCCTTGCGCGCGGGCATGAAGCCGAACACGATGCCGGTAATGACGGCGCAGGCAAAGGCACCGAGCATGGCTGGCAGGGCAAAGGCTACTGCCACCTCGGCCAGCATCAGGCCGCCGCCGATGGCCAGGGCCAGTACGATGCCAGCCAGCCCGCCGACCATAGACAGCATCACCGCCTCGCTGAGGAACTGGCGCAGAATGTCGCGCTGGCGCGCGCCGGTGGCCATGCGGATGCCGATTTCCCGGGTGCGCTCGCGCACGGTCATCAGCATGATGTTCATTACGCCGATGCCGCCTACCAGCAGCGAGATCGCGGCGATCGCCCCCAGCATCAGCGACAGGCTGTTCTGCGTGCGTGCTTCGGCCTGGATCAGTGCCGCGTCGTTGGTCAGCTCGAAGTCCTGGCGGCCATTGTGGCGTTGGCGCAACAGCTGGTCGATGGCTGCTTCGGCCTGGTTGACCCGGGTAGAGTCAAGAGCGGCGACGGCGATGTAGTCCGGATCGCGCTGGCCGAACAGGCGGATGGCGGCGGCAGAGTAGGGCACGGCGATGCGCCCATCGCTGTCCTGGTCGCCAGAGCTTGCGCCTTTGCCAGCCAGGATGCCGATCACCTGGAAGGGCACATTGCCGATCAGGATGTACTGCCCCAGCGGATCGCGCCCTGGGTCGAGCATTTTCTCCCGCACTTTCTGGCCGATCACTGCCACGGCGGCCGCATTGGCTTCGTCGCTTTCGCTGTAGAAGCTGCCTTGGGCCGCCGGCCAGTTGAAGATCTCCGGGAAAAAGGTGTTATTGCCGCCCACGTAGAATCTCTGACTGTTGTTGCCATGGCGCACCATCAGTTTTTCGCCGATCACCGGCATCACATGCTTGACCTGCGGCAGTTCGCCAATGGCTGCCACATCATCAAGGGTGATGGTGCCAGCAGGCTCGCCAAGCGTCGCCGGCTTGCCATTGAGGTAGAGGATGTTGGAGCCGAAGGCGGCCATCTGTGCCATGACCTGACGCTTGCTGCCTTCGCCCACGGCCAGCATCACCACCACCGAGGCCACGCCGATGACGATACCCAGCAGGGTCAGGGCGGTGCGGAAGCGGTTGACCCACATGACCCGCCAGGCGGCTTGCAGGGCTTCGAGCAGTTCACCCTTCCATGCCCCGCGCAGGGTAGCGCCGCGGTCCAGGCGCTGGCGCAACTGTTCCGCTTGCAGGCCTTGGCCCTGGTCGATCGCCGGCTGTTCGCCGGCCGAGTCACCGATGATCAAGCCGTCGCGGATCTCGATCACCCGCTGCGCCCGCGCGGCTACTTCGCGATCATGGGTGATCAGGATGATCACATGGCCCTGGCTGGCCAGCTCGTCGAGCAGTGCCATCACCTCGGTGCCGCTGTGGCTGTCTAGGGCGCCTGTGGGCTCGTCGGCGAGGATGATATGGCCGCCGTTCATCAGTGCGCGAGCAATCGAAACCCGTTGTTGCTGGCCGCCGGACAGCTGGTGCGGGCGGTTGCCGGTGCGGCTGGCCAGGCCTAGACGGCCGAGCAGGGCGCTGGCGCGGGCGTGGCGCTCGCTGGCGTCAATGCCGGCATAGATGGCCGGCATCTCGACGTTTTCCTGGGCCGAGCCCGAGGGGATCAGGTGGTAGCCCTGGAACACGAAGCCAAATGCTTCGCGGCGCAACCAGGCCAGTTCATCGCTATCCAGTTCGGCCACGTCCTTGCCGGCAAAGCGGTAGCTGCCAGAAGTGGGGCGGTCGAGGCAGCCAAGGATGTTCATCAAGGTCGACTTGCCCGAGCCTGAGGCACCGACGATGGCGACGAACTCGCCGGGGTGGATGCTGATGCTGATGCCATGGAGGATATCGACCTTGGGGGTACCCACACCGCCGTAGGACTTGCGGATGTCGATCAGCTCGATCAAAGGTGTGCTCATTCAGCCTCCGCTCACGGCGGGGGCGCCGATGACCAGGCGCTCGCCTTCGTTGAGGCCGTCCAGCACCTGTACCCGCAGCCGGTCGCTGAGCCCGGTGCGCACCTGACGCTGTTCCACCTTGCCGTCCCCCGTCAGCACGTGCGCCAGGCGCAGGCCGTCACCGTCATCCAGCGCAGCCAGCGGCACCGTCAGCACCTGGCTGGCCTTGCCAGCGACGAAGAACACCTGCGTGGTCATCTCGGCCATCAGCGCGCCGTCCGGGTTGTCGACATCCAGCAGCACGCTGTATTGCACAACCTGGCTGCCGGCACTGCCATTGCTGACGCTGGCCGGGCTGCCGCCGCCCTGGCTGGCCTGCTCCAGTGGTTTGGGCGGGATTGGCAGCACTTGCCGCACGGTGCTGGTCCAGCGGCGCTTGCCGCCTGCCAGGGTGGTGAAATAGGCGGTCATGCCCGGTTTGACCTTGCCAATGTCGGCCTCCGACACCTGTGCCCACACGGTCATCGGCGAGAGCCTGGCGATGCGCAGGATCAACGGGGTTTGCTGCTGTGCGTTGAGGGTTTGCCCTTCGCGGGCATCAACCGCCACCACCGTGCCGTCCATGGGGGCATAGATGCGCGTGTAGCCCAATTCGGCTTCGTCGCTTCGCAGGCTGGCCTGGGCCTGGCGGATCTGCGCCAGGAACATGTCGATGCGCGCCTGGGTGACCTTCATCTGCGCGGCGGCCGTTTGCACGTCTTCATCGCGGGTGGCGCCAGCAGCGGCCAAGTCGCGCTGGCGCTTGAGCTGCTGCTGGGCCAGCAGGTATTGCGCGCGCTGTTCGGCCAGCTGGGCCTTGAGGTTGTCGATAGAGAAGCGCCCGGCATCCAGGCGCGCTTGCTGGGTGGAGGGATCGATCTCGACCAGTAGCTGGCCCTTGCGCACGGTGTCGCCAACTTCAACGTGCAGCTTGTGGATCTGGCCGGAGGCCTGGGCGCCAACATCCACGTAACGTCTCGGTTGCAAAGTACCCAGGGCGGTAACGCTGCTCTCGATATCAGTGCGGGTCACGGCGACCGTGCTCAACGGCTGGGCGCCGTAGGGCAGGGCTTTCAAGGCCAGCAGGCTGCCGAGGCCGAGCAAGCCCAGGCCAGTGAGCAGGGCACGGCGACGGGTGTTGGTTAAAGGTCTCATGCAGACATCCAGCCAAGGGGTGTGGGTACGCGCAATAAGTGGCGGGCGCGGACCGGGTGCCAGATAAACGAAAGCGGTAGCGGGGGATTTAGCGAGGGGGAGCGGGCGAGCACGTGGCCCGCCGCGCTTGTTGCTGAGAATAATTATAATTTGTAAGATCGCACGTTGACATCACTCGGTCCTGCGTTGCTGCCTGAAAGGGCTTTCTGGCAAACGCTGGCAGGACATCTCAGGTATCGTCGTGGAACATTACTATCGCGAACTGGTGGGTTTCCTCTCCGCACGCCTGGGCAGTCGTCAGGCCGCCGAGGATGTGGCGCACGATGCTTACCTGCGGGTGCTGGAGCGTACCGACGCCGAGCGTATCGAGCACCCACGCGCCTTCCTCTACCGCACGGCGCTCAATCTGGTGGTTGACCGCCACCGGCGATACCAGGTGCGCCAAGCCGAGCCGCTGGAAGTACTGGATAGCGACGAGCGCTGGCACACGGCGGCGCCGGCCCATGACTTGCAGCTTGATCAGCGGCTGGCGTTGATGCAGCGTGCACTGGATGAGCTGAGCAAGGTGTGTCGCGACTGCTTCCTGCTGCGCAAGCTCGATGGCCTGTCGCACCCGCAGATTGCCGAGCACCTGGGCATATCCCGCAGCATGGTGGAAAAGCACATCGTCAATGCGATGAAGCACTGCCGGCTACGCATGCGCGAGTGGGAGTCGTGAAGGCCGGGTTAAAGGCAAATGAAAATTCCGTCAGTCAGTCACTTGATTTCCGAGCTTTTCCCGACTTGTATCAAAGAAGACCCCTGCCGGGCGCAGCCTTGGCAGTAGCCTTTACTGGCGCAGTATGGTCATGGAGCGTACCCATTACCCAACTGCCCAGGTCCCACCATGGCAAACAAGACCCTGCGCATCCTCATCGCCGACGCGCACCCATGCCAGCGGCTGCAGCTGGAGCGGCTGCTCAATGGCCTGGGTTATTACCGGATAGCCCCCGTGGACAGCTTCGACGAGCTGCAGCGCCTGGTGCATTGCGCCTTGCAGCCCTTTCATCTGCTGTTGGGCAATATCGAGCTGGCAAACCATGCAGGGGTTGACCTTGAGCGCTTCTGCCGCGTCAGCACCCAGATCCAGCATGCCCTGCTTTACCACTCCAGTCAGTTGAAAGTGCCTTCAGTACCGCAGACCGAACGCCAGGCGGTCAGCCTGAGCCTGCCGCAGGTGCCTGATAACGAGGCGCTGGAGTCATTCATGGCGATCATCGACGCGCCACTGCTGGTCGGCAAGTTGCCGCTGCCGGGTAGCATGCCGGCTACCGCGGCGCGCCCACGGCCGCGGGCCAACTTCGCGCACACGGTGTTCAACCGCTAGCGGCGCAGCGGGCAGGGCAACGGGGCAGCTATTTGGTATCCTCTTGCCCTTTGCCGATTTGCGGACCCCTGCCATGACTGCCATCGATACCGCTCGCCCACCCCGGTTCAGCCGCGGCGATCACCGGACCCTGGGCCTGGCGGCACTGGGCGGCGCGCTGGAAATCTACGACTTCATCATTTTCGTGTTCTTTGCGCTGACCCTCAGCCAGCTGTTCTTCCCGCCCGAAATGCCCGAGTGGCTGCGCCTGCTGCAAAGCTTCGGCATCTTCGTCACCGGCTATCTTGCACGACCGCTGGGCGGCATCCTGATGGCGCACTTTGCGGACCACCTGGGGCGTAAACGTGTGTTCAGCCTGAGCATCCTGATGATGGCCCTGCCGTGCCTGCTGATCGGCGTGATGCCGACCTATGCCGACATCGGCTATGCCGCGCCGCTGATTCTGCTGGCGCTGCGTATCTTCCAGGGAGCGGCGGTGGGGGGCGAGGTGCCGAGTGCCTGGACCTTCGTTGCCGAGCACGCACCGGCCGGCCGACGCGGTTATGCCTTGGGCTTCCTGCAGGCCGGTCTGACCTTCGGCTACCTGCTGGGGGCGCTGACCGCGACCTTGCTGGCGCAAGTATTCACACCGCAGGAAATCCTCGACTACGCCTGGCGTTACCCGTTCCTGTTGGGTGGGGTGTTTGGCGTGATTGGCGTGTGGCTACGCCGCTGGCTGAGCGAAACACCGGTGTTTCTTGCCTTGCGCGCACGTCAGGAACAGCCGGTGAAGTTCCCGCTGCGGCGGGTACTGGGCGAGCATCGCCGTGCGCTGATCCCGGCGGCGCTGCTGACTTGCGTGTTGACCTCTGCCGTGGTGGTGTTGGTGGTGATAACCCCGACGGTGATGCAGCAGCGCTTCGGCATGAGCGCCGGGCACACTTTTGCCCTGAGCAGTGTGGGTATTGTCTTCCTCAATATCGGCTGCGTGCTCGCCGGCTTGCTGGTTGACCGCGTGGGCGCCTGGCGTGCGCTGATGCTTTACAGCGTGCTGCTGCCGCTGGGCATCGGCGCGTTGTACGCCAGCCTGAATGGGCAGTGGGGCATGACTTGGCTGGCCTACGCGCTGGCAGGGCTGTCCTGCGGCGTGGTGGGGGTGGTGCCGTCGGTGATGGTCGGGTTGTTCCCCGCCGAGATCCGGGTTTCGGGCATTTCCTTTACCTACAACGTGGCCTATGCGCTGTGGGCCAGCACCACGCCGCTGGCGCTGATCGCGCTGATGCCGTGGAGCCCGTGGGTGTGTGTCGGGTTTTGTCTGATCATGGGCACGGTGGGGCTGCTCACGGCCTTGTATTTCGGGCGCCGCGAGCCATTGACGTTTACGGCAGAGCCGATGCCGATCATGTGTGGTGACAAATGAGAGGGTAACGCTATTGAGGCGCTGAGGCAGACTTCCAGGCGGGGTTATTGGAATAACCTATTGGCCGGATTTAACCTGGAAGGTTAATTTCTCATGGAAAAGAGAACGCCTCACTGTCCGCTGGAACGGGTAAAAGTCTTGGCTGCTGCAAGGCGCATCAGCCCTACAGGCGCTGCACTGAGAGGCGCCAAAGCGCTGGGAATGGATTATCCGGGCATGCTTGAAGTGATCTCCAGTTTGGAGCGCACTGATTTTTACAAGAGCATGACCAGCCATATGGATCACCGGGTTTGGCAGGATGTCTATCGTCCGCTTACAGCAATTGGGTACGTTTATCTGAAACTGTCCGTGGTAGACGACGTGCTCATCGTGTCTTTCAAGGGGTTGTAACCATGAGATGTCCAATATGCGGCGGAGCGGAGCTTGCACCTGATGTTCAGGGCATGCCCTATAGCTATAAAGGAGAGGCGACCGTCATCCCTGACGTAAGTGGCGATTACTGTTCCGCATGTGGTGAATGTGTACTTAGCCACGATGAAGCCATGCGTATCAGTAACCTGATGACGGCATTCGAGCGCCAAGTCAACGCAACGGTTGTGGATCCGTCCTTCATTGCTTCAATGCGCCGGAAGTTCGACCTCGACCAGCGTGAAGCGGGGGAAATTTTCGGTGGTGGCGTCAACGCGTTCTCCCGTTACGAAAACGGCAAGACCACTCCACCCGTGGCGCTGGTGAAACTGCTCAAGCTGCTGGATCGCCATCCAGAGCTCTTCGAGGAAGTGCGTACTGCCTGATTTTGGCAGCTAACAAAAAGCCCCCGGCTCATGAGAACCGGGGGCTTATTGTTACCACAAGGGCAGGGCCATTACATGTTCGGGTAGTTCGGCCCGCCAGCGCCTTCAGGGGTGACCCAGGTGATGTTCTGGGCCGGGTCCTTGATGTCGCAGGTCTTGCAGTGCACGCAGTTCTGCGCGTTGATCTGGAAGCGCTTGTTGCCGTCTTCCTGGGTGACCACTTCGTACACGCCCGCCGGGCAATAGCGCTGGGCAGGCTCGTCGTACAGCGGCAGGTTGCTGGCGATCGGCACGTTCGGGTCGGTCAGCTTCAGGTGGCAGGGTTGTTCCTCTTCGTGGTTGGTGCTGGAGAGGAACACCGAGCTGAGCTTGTCGAAGCTGAGCTTGCCGTCCGGTTTCGGGTAGTCGATCTTTTTCGAATCCGCGGCCAGCTTGAGGCAGGCGTAGTCCGGCTTGGTATCGTGCAGGGTGAACGGCAGCTTGCCGCCGAACCAGTTCTGGTCGACGTAGTTGAACGCACCGCCCAGCAGTGGCCCGAACTTGTGCAGGGCGGGGCCGAAGTTACGGCTGGCAAACAACTCCTCATACAGCCAGCTGGCCTTGAAGGCGCTGACATAACCGTCGAGCTGGTCACCGCCTTCGCGGCCAGCGGCCAAGGCCTCGGCCACCGCTTCAGCGGCAAGCATGCCGGACTTCATCGCGGTGTGGCTGCCCTTGATCTTGGAGAAGTTCAGGGTGCCCAGGTCGCAGCCGATCAGTGCGCCGCCGTTGAATACCATCTTCGGCAGAGAGTTCAGGCCGCCTTTGCAGATGGCGCGGGCGCCATAGCTGATGCGCTTGCCGCCTTCGAGGTACTGCTTCATCACCGGGTGGTGCTTCAGGCGCTGGAATTCGTCGAACGGCGACAGGTACGGGTTGGCGTAGGACAGGTCGACGATCAGGCCGACCACCACCTGGTTGTTTTCCAGGTGATAGAGGAACGAGCCACCGGTGTTGTCCTTGGCTACCACGTCCAGCGGCCAGCCGGCGGTGTGCACCACCAGGCCCTGCTCGTGCTTGGCCGGGTCGATTTCCCAGATTTCTTTCAGGCCGATGCCGTAGTGCTGCACATCGGACTCGTTGTCGAGGTTGAAGCGCTTGATCAGCTGCTTGCCGATGTGGCCGCGGCATCCTTCGGCAAACAGGGTGTACTTGGCGCGCAGTTCCATGCCCGGGGTGTACAGGCCTTCCTTCGGGTTGCCTTCGCGGTCGACACCGAGGTCGCCGGTGACGATGCCGCGCACCACGCCGTTGTCGTCGAACAGCGCTTCCTGGGCGGCGAAGCCCGGGTAGATTTCCACGCCCAGGTTCTCGGCCTGCTGGGCCAGCCAGCGGCACAGGTTGCCCAGCGAGATGATGTAGTTGCCATGGTTGTGCATGGTCTTGGGCACGAACAGGTCCGGCACCTTGGTGGCGCTGCCGGCATCCTTGAGCACATAGATGTCGTCGCGCTTCACTTCGGTGTTCAGCGGTGCGCCGAGCTCTTTCCAGTCGGGGAACAGTTCGTTCAGGGCGCGGGGTTCGAACACCGCACCAGAGAGGATGTGGGCGCCGACTTCAGAGCCTTTTTCCACCACGCAGACGCTGATTTCGCTACCGGCTTCGGCGGCCTTCTGCTTCAGGCGGCAGGCGGCGGACAGGCCTGCCGGGCCGGCGCCGACGATGACCACGTCGAATTCCATGTATTCGCGTTCCACTGGTTCTCTCCTACTCATCAAGGCTCGTGCTGTTGCTTTGTCTTATGGGTGCTTGCGCACAGTGGCTCATCACGGGAGCGAAACTGTAGCTGCGCAAATGACGGACTACACCGTTTTGTCTTGGCCGCGCATTATATCTACACCACTTGGCGGGTCCAATACAAACGTTTGTTTGAATTTGCCGCAGGCCAGTAAAATCACAGGAACACGGCTGGAGGGTGACCGATTTGCCGTATTGACCGGATGGGGTGTTACGGTCAAGATACGAGCGGTTTTACGTTCGCCGTAGGCTTGCAGCCGGGCGCAGGTACACCTCTAAAGACCAGGTGTGGAGCAGGGTTTTGCGGCCTTGGGCCGGTTTGTAGTGGAGTTTACACGCCACGACAGAAAATGACCCGTGAGTATTTGTCGCAAGAGTCCGGACAAGACTGTTCGGTCACAGTGAAGATGCTGGCTCCCGGTACGTTTTTAGAGGTGCCCTTGTACCCACGCGCATCGCCGGGCTCAGCCCCAGGCGACTATCTATTCACCGGAGAGTAACGAGGAATCCATGAAGGTTCTTGTAGCTGTCAAACGAGTGGTCGACTACAACGTCAAGGTTCGCGTCAAGGCGGACAACTCCGGCGTCGACCTTGCTAACGTCAAGATGTCCATGAACCCCTTCTGCGAAATCGCCGTGGAAGAGGCCGTACGCCTGAAGGAAAAAGGCGTTGCGACCGAGATCGTCGTCGTTTCCGTCGGCCCGACCACCGCCCAGGAGCAACTGCGTACCGCCCTGGCCCTGGGTGCCGACCGTGCCATCCTGGTAGAAGCCGCTGACGAGCTGAACTCCCTGGCGGTGGCCAAGGCGCTGAAAGCCGTTGTCGAC